>Ga0105052_10005155_pt1 | contig 13928 bp, 15 predicted proteins | sample FRY03_FD_78094 | JGI IMG/M metagenome (GOLD analysis project Ga0105052, IMG submission 78094) | Freshwater microbial communities from Lake Fryxell liftoff mats and glacier meltwater in Antarctica - FRY-03 | ecosystem: Environmental > Aquatic > Freshwater > Ice > Glacier meltwater ... | reverse complement strand
TTGAAGGTTAAGTGAAGTAATCCCTAAAAAAATTATACTCAAAGGTAAAATAGCAAATCTATTTTACCTTTTTTTTATCATTTATAATGAACAGATAAATTAGAAAAAACGAAGTAAAATGCAATACTCTATCAAAAGTGTTCAAGATTATGTTATTAATAAAATAAGTTTCAATAGCGGCAAAAATATCATTGAAAATTAAAGCAAAGGCACCGAAAAAGTAATAGTACGCTTTTTTATCGGCAAATTTCCCCAAATATAATACGGCTGTAATACCAAGAAATAAAGCAGCTATTGCATTAAATATTAAAATGAAATTAAGAAAACTATCCCCAATAACTGACATTAATATATATAAGATTGCTATTAAAAATACAACATTTAGGACTAATATCCAAAGTGAAAATCCTTTTGGTAAAGTGTAAAGTTTTTCAGTATTAATGGAATTATATCCTAAATTTACTACTGCTAAGTAACTAAAAAAGGATGCTATTAAAGCAGTTCTAAACAATTGAACTGAATCTTCCCAAAACAAAAGTAAAATTTCATTTAAATAAAAGAAAACAACAAATAAAAAATAATTTAGAGTGAGTTTCTTAAAATTGCTTACAACAGCATAAATTATAAAAGTTGGAATAATAAAAGGCTTAACATAAATAATTAGAGCAGGATTATAAAAAACTCCAGCACAAAAATAAACTAGTATTAGAGTAAAAGGTATAAATAATAATGATCTCCTAATATAGATTGTATTCATAAAAACAAATCTAGTACTTTAAATTTTTATTACAAAAATTATGTAAAAATTTTATAGAATTTTGAAAGACTTTGTTGAACTAAATTATTATTTTTACGAAATATGATACAAAATTCTATAGTAATTGTTGGTGGCGGCTTGGCAGGACTCATTGCTGCAATCCATCTTAAAAATAATAATTACAATGTTTTAGTAATCGAAAAAAATGAATTCCCTAAACACAAGGTTTGTGGCGAATATATTTCCAACGAAGTTTTGCCTTATCTCAAATCACTAAGCCTGAATATTTCTGATTTGAAACCTTCTGTGATTTCAAAAATGGAATTTTCGACAGCAAAAGGGAAAATTATTTCTGGTCATTTGCCTCTTGGAGGATTTGGAATTAGTAGGTATGAATTGGATAATTATTTGTATCAAAAAGCAATCGGAAATGGATGCCAAATTATTCAAGACAATGTTGAAAATATTGTTTTTGACAACGATGAATTTACCATTACTACCTCAAATGGAAGTATTTTTACATCGGAAATAGTGATTGGAGCTTTCGGAAAACGCTCTAACATTGATTTAAAACTCCACCGAAATTTCATCCAAAAAAAATCACCTTGGCTTGCTGTGAAAGCTCATTATTCAGGAATTTTTCCTAATGATTTAGTTGGATTGCACAATTTTGAAGGCGGGTATTGTGGCGTTTCAAAAGTAGAAAACAATGCAATAAATATTTGCTATTTAGCAAATTACGAAACCTTTAAGAAATACAAAAATATAGAAGAATTCGAGTCGGAAGTAGTTTATAAAAACCCAAATTTAAAAGTGATTTTCGAAAAATCGAAGTTGCTTTTTGAAAAACCATTAACAATCAGCCAAATTTCTTTCGAGAAAAAAAACGCCGTCGAAAATCACATTCTAATGATTGGCGACACCGCCGGATTAATTCATCCTTTGTGCGGCAACGGAATGGCAATGGCAATTCACAGTGCCAAGATTGTATCTGAATTGGTTATACAATTTTTTGATAATAAAATCAGTTCTCGAAAGAATCTCGAAGAAAAATATACCCAAGAGTGGAATAATAATTTCAAACAAAGACTTGCAACAGGAAGGTTTTTGTCCAAAATTCTGCAGAAAGAAAAATTAGCCGCTTTCCTTATGCAATTAATGGTTATATTTCCGAATATATTACCAAAGATTATCAAAAAAACGCACGGAAAACCTATAATTTAAAAATCATAAATGTTTCTAAACACAAAATTCAGAACGGATGAAACTGAGATTATGGACGATTTCGCTTTGGAAGGCGAAATCTTGCGAGATGCATTGGATAAAATTGCCAGTATAAATCAGCTTTTGGGAGGAAACCTATTAACTCTGAGAGGTGTTCAGGAATTGATTCCAACACTTCCCAAAACTTCCGAAATTACAATTGTAGATGTGGGTTGCGGCAACGGCGATATGTTGCGAAACTTAGCAGATTTTGGTTTGAAACATAATTTAAATTTTAAATTAATAGGCATTGACGCTAATAATTTCACGATTAATCACGCTATGGAATTATCTGGGAATTATCCCAATATTAGTTACCGCTGTGAAGATGTTTTTGGTAAATCCTTTTCAGATTTAAAATATGATATTGTCCTTTGCACCTTGACTTTACATCATTTCAAAGAAGAAGAAATTATCAAGTTAATGACAGTGTTTAATACTAATTCAAGTATTGGAATTGTGATAAACGATTTGCATCGTAGCGCTTTGGCCTACCGATTATTTCAAGGATTGTGTTTTGTTTTTCGGTTGAATTCAATGTCACGAGAAGATGGTTTAACATCCATTCTTAGAGGTTTTAAAAAAGAAGAATTGGTTCGTTTTTCTAAAAAATTAAATTTAACAAACTATACCATTAAATGGAAATGGGCTTTTCGTTACCAATGGATAATTTCAAAAATATGAGCGTAAAAATCAAATGTGTTACCAAGCAATTGCCTAAATATTCCCGAACAACGGATGAAATCATTCCTTTTCTAGATGCTTGGCTCAGTGGACAAGATTCTCGTTTTATTAGGAAAGTGAAGAAGATTTTTGAAGGAGCTGCAGTAGACAAACGCTATTCAATAATGGATCCAATAGAAGTTTTTACGAATACTTCTTTCGAAGAAAGAAACGATATTTATGTTCGTGAAGTCATTGAATTAGGCACGAAAGTGTTGGAAAAAGCCTTGGTAAAATCAAAATGGAAACCCGAAGATTTAGATTATATCATCACCGTGAGTTGCACCGGAATTATGATTCCATCATTAGATGCTTATTTGATTAATAAATTGAAATTACGGCAAGATATTGTTCGGCTTCCAGTAACCGAAATGGGTTGCGCCGCAGGAATTTCGGGTATTATTTATGCCAAAAATTTCTTGAAAGCGAACCCCGGAAAACGGGCAGCTGTAATCGCTGTCGAAAGCCCAACAGCGACTTTTCAATTGGATGATTTTTCGATGGCAAACATTGTCAGCGCAGCTATTTTTGGCGATGGAGCTGCTTGTGTTTTACTTTCGTCCAATGACGATGATGAAGGTCCGGAAATTTTGGACGAAGAAATGTATCATTTTTTTGATGCCGAACATTTGATGGGTTTTAAACTCACGAATTCAGGCTTGCAAATGATTTTGGATATTGATGTTCCAGAAACTATTGCGTCTCATTTCCCTGATATTATTCATCCATTTTTAGCGAAAAATAATTTAAAAATAGAAGATATCGATCATTTAATTTTTCATCCTGGTGGCAAAAAAATTGTTCAAACTGTCGAAGGTTTATTTTCTGATTTGGGAAAAAACATAGACGATACAAAAGAAGTATTAAAATTATATGGAAATATGTCAAGTGCCACTGTTTTGTATGTTTTAGAGCGATTTATGGATAAAAAGCCTGCTAAAGGATCAAAAGGATTAATGTTGAGTTTTGGCCCAGGTTTTTCAGCACAAAAGGTTTTATTGCAGTTTTAAATGAAGAAAAATCAATGACCAAAGAACAAATCATATTAAATTTACCTTATTCTAAACCGTTTTTATTTGTGGATGAACTCCTAAATATTGATGAGAATAGAGTGGAAGGAACCTACACTTTTGATGAGAATCTGGATTTTTATAAAGGTCATTTCAAAGACAACCCAGTGACTCCAGGAGTAATTCTTATTGAAGTTATGGCGCAAATTGGCGTGGTTTGTTTGGGAATTTATTTATTGAATGATGCATTCAATAAAACTACATCAATTGCATTGACATCCAGCGAAATAGAATTTTTAAAACCTGTATATCCAAATGAAAAAGTAACTGTAATTTCAGAGAAAATATATTTTAGATTTGGTAAATTAAAGTGTAAAGTTAGTATGAAAAATGGAGTTGGAGATAAAGTTTGCGCAGGAACAATCGCAGGAATGGTATTTTAAAGATTTCCTGTTTTGTCATTTCGACCAAAGGGAGAAATCACATAACGAGAGCAACAAATGTGATTTCTCATTCTTCGAAATGACAAATAAAAACAAAAATGAATAAACGTATCGTTATAACCGGCCTTGGCGTTGTTGCTCCAAATGGAGTTGGACTTGATGCGTTTACCTATGCCATAAAAAACGGAATTTCAGGAATTAAACACGACAAGGAATTGCAACGATTGCAATTCTCTTGTCAAATTGCAGGTAAACCCGAAATTTCAACCGAATTGTCATTAAAATATTTCACCGAATTACAATTAAGAAATTTTAATTCTTCTGGAATTTTATATGGCGTAATTGCTGGAATTGATGCTTGGAAAGATGCTGGATTAGCAATGGAAATCAACGAGGAACCAGATTGGGACAGCGGAACCATTTTTGGAACCGGAACTTCAGGAATTGATAAATTTCGGGAAAGCATTTATAAAATTGACGATTTCCAAACCAGAAGATTAGGAAGTACCGCAGTTGCACAAACTATGAACAGCGGCGTGAGTGCCTATTTGGGAGGAAAATTAGGATTGGGTAACCAAGTAACCACAAATTCTTCTGCATGTACCACAGGAACCGAAAGTATTTTGATGGCTTTTGAACGAATTAAATTAGGTCAAGCAAAACGGATTTTAGCAGGCAGTACCAGCGATTCTGGACCGTATATTTGGGGTGGATTTGACGCTATGAAAGTATGCACTTTTAAACACAATGATACACCAGAACAAGGCTCAAGGCCAATGTCAGAAAGCGCTTCTGGATTTGTTCCTGGAAGTGGGGCAGGAGCTTTGGTTTTAGAAGATTTAGAAACAGCTTTGGCTCGTGGCGCGAGAATTTATGCCGAAGTCCTTGGCGGAAACGTGAATTCTGGTGGTCAACGAGGACTTGGAACTATGACGGCTCCAAATCCTGTTGCAGTGCAAAAATGTATTAAAGATGCTCTAAAAAATGCTGGAATTTCTCCCAATGAAATTGATGCTATTAACGGACATTTGACGGCAACATCAAAAGATAGCTTGGAAATAAAAAACTGGTGTGAAGCTTTAAATAGGAGTAGAGTAAATTTTCCATATATCAACTCACTGAAATCAATGGTTGGTCATTGTTTGTCGGGTGCTGGAGGTGTTGAAAGCGTAGCTTCAGTTTTGCAATTGCACCACGGATTTATTTTCCCGAATATCAATTGCGAAGATTTGCATCCCGAAATAACTGCCTTGATTGATGAATCTAAAATTCCGCAGCAATTAATTGAAAAAGAATTGACTATTATTGCAAAAGCCAGTTTTGGTTTTGGTGATGTAAATTGTTGCGTGATTTTTAAGAAATGGAACCCGTAGAGACGCGATTTATCGCGTCTAACTTACCGCAGGAAAATAGAATTCAGAATTCAGATTTCAGAATTCATAAGTTTAAAATATAAAGATACCATTAATCAATACCCAAATAAATGATACCCAAACAAGAAACAATAGAAAAATTAAAAGGAATAGTTAAGCCGTACATCCAAAATCAAGAAGCCTTTGAAAATCTTACGGAAAGTACCGATTTTATTAAAGATTTACAAATAAATTCGGCAAATTTAGTTGACGTTATTTTAGATATTGAAGAAGAATTCGATATCGTTATTGACAATGAATCTATGGAACGAATGGTGGATGTAAAATCAGCAATGGAAATTATTGACACCAAATTATCTAAAAAATGATTGGAAATGATATTGTAGATTTGGCGTTAGCCCGAAAAGAAAGCAATTGGAAACGGAAAGGCTTTTTGGACAAAATTTTTACCAAAAATGAACAATTGCTCATTTTGAATGACCAAAATCAAGAAGTTATGGTTTGGAATTTATGGAGTAGAAAGGAAGCAGCTTATAAAATCTACAATCGGCAAACGGGAATTCGCGGGTATATTCCTTTACAATTAGAATGCTTCGATTTAGAAATTATTGATGGTATTTCTTTTGGAAAAGTAGTTATAAAAGAGCGTGTTTATTTCACAAAAACAGTAATTTCAGACCAATTTGTCAATTCGATTGCAGTGGAGAATGTTCAGAATTTTGATACCATTAAAATATTGGAAAATCGAAAAAATATTCAAAAAAATAAGGAAATCCCCAGCTATTTAAAAAAAGAGAATTCAGTTATGATCCCAGTTTCTATAAGCCATCACGGCAGATTTGAACAAATAATTTCTCTTTAATTTAATCCTAATCTCGATTTCAATTTCAAGAAAAGCAAGGCAATTTTATAAGCATCTTCGGAGGAAGAATTTCGGTCACTTTTAGGGATTTTATAAATAGTACATAATTCTTCAAGCGAAAATTGTTTGTTATTGATGTCGGTCAATTTTCGATACATCACATCAATATCCAAAGCTTCATTTTTTAATCTTCCACAACCCAATCTTTCTAGTGCGACATTTATCATTTCTACATCAAAATCAATGTGGTGTCCAACCAACACGGCGTTTCCAATAAAGTCTACAAATGCTTGAATTGCTTCGGGTTCACCCAATTTTTTCATCTTGGTTTCCACTGTAAACTCATTTGAAATTCCGTTTTCGTGAAAAAATTTGTATTGCGCAATAATGGTTTCAAAACTATCCGCGATAAGAATACCGTTGTTGATTACGGAGAAAGAACCAATCGACAAAATCACGTCTTTGTCCAGGCTTAAACCAGTAGTTTCAGTAGATAAAACAACGAAACGTTTTGATTTTTTATCAAATTTAGAAAGGTAAGTCTTCCAAAATTCAGGATATTCTTTATTTATATTTTTTATCCAGTCTAGCATTTTTATGAAAATTGGGTCAATTGAAATTTCGTTTTTATTAATTCTTCTAATTCTCGCATTGGAGCCAAGGCATTTTTCAAATTTTCTTTGTCCACTTTTGACAATTCCTGCAAATTTATAAATTGACCAGAATTATCATTTTTCAAACCTTCCAAAGTTCTAAATTTTGACAATATTAAAAATCCTTCGGCACAATTCAGATAAATCTCAGCATTTCTAGGATCCACAATAGCTAATTGTTTGAATCTAAGGTAGGTATTGTTAATTCCACGAATATTATGACTCAAAGCAAACAAACGTGCGCCATCAATAAGAGGCATTAAAGCACGTGTCTTGATGTCGAATTTTTCTTTGTTTACACCCTCTTCTTCCACATTAAATTTCTTGAAAAAGCTTAAAGGCGAGTTTTTTCGCAAAGCGTCGTTTCCAAGAAAATCAAAAAAGAGAGCATTATTTTTGACATTATTAAAAATGACATTTTCGATGGATTCTTCAATTTTTTGTTCTCCAAAGGCAATTTCGAAATCAAAGAAAATACTGCTAATTTCATTACTATTTTCACCTGGAGTATTCATCCAGTTGTTGTATTGTTTTGTCCAATCAGTCAATGATTTACACCAAAGCATATTACTTCCCATATGTCCATTTGGACACAATTCATAACCCACTTTTTCCAGAATGGCAGTTGTTCTTTTTCCTAATTTTAGAAAATAATCTTTTACGTCTCTGTATTTGTCGGCAGTTACATCTTCAAAAATCAAAATACTGTCCTGATCTGTAGGCAACAATTGTTCCTTACGACCTTGACTACCAATACTTAACCAAGCAAAACGAACAGGAGGGGAACCCAAATCCAAAATGGACAATTCAACGGAACGCTTGATAATAGCCAAGTTAATTTCACTTGCGATGTTGTTAATATTAGAAAGAGATACGTTTTTTTGAATTGATTTTTGGATAAGAGTAGTCAATCGATCTCGAATTAATTTCAAATCTTTTGAAGACTGTGAACGTTTTATTTCTTTTATCAAAACCCCGGGATTATTGGCTTGGGCGACAATTAAATCGTGTTCTGAAATAATTCCTTTGATTTCCGATTTGTCCGAACCGTCTTTGGTTACGCACAAATGAGTCACGTTATTTTTTAACATTATCAATTGCGCTTCGGCCAATGAAATGTTCTCCACCACAGTTACCACAGGTGATGACATAATTTTGTCTATTGTGCTAGAAATGGAAAATCGCCCTGTTGCAATTTTAGAACACATATCAGTATTTGTAACGATTCCGATGGGAGTGTTGTCTTTAGACACGATGGCTCCAGTATACAGAGCATCAGTCATTTGTTGCGCCACTTCTTGAACAATGCTTGTTGTAGCTACTTTGAGAGGAGAATTATTATAAGTTAATAACTGAAAATATTGCATTTCAGATTGTTGATTGGAATAGTAAACGTTATCAGAAATTAGTTTTCCACCTAAATTTTCTTTGTCACTTGGATTACTTGTATTGGAAGCAAAACTTTGCAAGAGAAAGTCTAAAACCTCCGAATTATTAGCTACAAAAGGGCGAAAAACAGCGATGGGAATAGCATAAATGATGCTTTCTTCGCGAGATTTGGCCGTCATCATATAATTATTTTTTGCAAAAAACGGACGTAAACCAAAAATATCTCCTTCGACACATTTATTCAATAAAGTTTCCTCAGCATCAGAAATTACCGATAAATTGACAACTCCAGAAGCAACAACATAAAAACTATCGTGCAAAATATCGTTTATTTGGAACAAAATTTTGTGTTTTTCCAAATTAATCACGCGAATACTTGTAGCTATTTCTGATAGTTCTTGAAAATTTAAATTATCAAAAGGCGGATATTTTTTTAAAAAATCGGCAATGTGTTCTGCAATTGTGTTCATAGGGAATTAAATATAGTCGTTTGTAAAAATAATAAAATAATAAATTATAATACTAGCATTGATTGAGTAAAACGATTAATTTATAATTTTCTTAAACTTTTCTTAAAATTATTATGAATTACATCAAATTTAGGAGAGTTATTTTAAATTTATAAATTAAACTTAAAACATTTTAAATTATGGGATTACAAAAAAAATTACAACTATTATTTATAGCATTAGTAACTGCAACTTTCGTTAATGCACAAAATAAACCGTCAAGTCCTGCAGCAACTGCAAGTGGTAAAATTAATGGTGCTACCATTAGCATTAATTATAGTAGCCCATCTGTAAAAGGAAGAGTGATTTGGGGGGAATTGGTACCATTTAACAAAATTTGGAGAGCTGGTGCTAATGCAGCAACTACAATAGAATCTGACAAAGATCTAACTATTGAAGGTTCAAAATTACCAGCAGGAAAATATTCTTTTTTTGTGATTCCAAATGAAAAAGAATGTGTACTCATTTTTAATAAGGTTGCTAAAATGTCTGGAACCAGCAATTATAAGGAAAAAGAAGATCAGTTAAGAGTAACTGTAAAACAGCAATTGGCTAATTCAAGTATCGAAAGTTTGGTTTACAACATCAACAAGAATTCAATTGTTTTGACTTGGGAAAAATGGAATATTCCGTTTTCTGTAAAATAGATTCAAAATATTTGTTTCACAAAAAGCATTATCATAAGTTAGTTGGTAATGCTTTTTTATTTGTTTAAAATAAATGAGAGTAGAGTTTACTAGCAATCATCATCTTTATTATAATTGAATTTAAATCGATTAACAAAAATATCCTATTTTACATAATATAAATTATAGTTCAAATAGATACATTAATAAATTAGTAACATTTACATTAAAACCAATATAAATTGAAATATAACAACAGCTATTCCTATTATTACTAATGGTCTCCACATTATTTTAACAGACTGAAAGTTTTTGTGTGTGGTGTTTTTTATAAAAAACCCAATTGCAATCATCAGTAATGATAAAATTAAACTCTGAAAATTAGTAAAGTCCAGAATAACTTTTTTAATTCAAAAACAATTTCTAATTCGTTCTCTTCTGTTTTTTTACTGGATTCTCTTTTACAGTTTCATTCTTTACCTGAAGCAATTGATTTGCCAATAATTTCTCAATCAATTCATCCTTGGTCAAATGATGAAAAACAGTTTTAATTTTATCTTTTAATTCTAAAGAAACTTCGTTATTGGGTTTTGTTTTGAAAATTTGCTTTGCCCACAATAAAGTATTGTTTTCTCCAATATTTTCTTGTGTAGGTTTTTTGAATTCGTGAAATTTAATTCCTAATTCTCTTTCGAAATCAGCAATTTCGGCCACTTCTTCTTGTTGTAAAACGGTTAATGAAAATCCTTTAGCTCCAGCTCTGGCGGTTCTTCCGCTGCGGTGAACGTAAACTTCGTAAACATCAGGCAAATGATAATTCACCACATAAGAAATTTCCTTTACATCAATTCCTCTGGCAGCTAAATCAGTTGCCACCAAAATATTAATATGACCTTCCCGAAATTGCTCCATAATTCGGTCACGGATTCCTTGAGATAAACTTCCGTGCAACGCTCCAGATGAAAATCTGTTAATGGCTAAATTCTTTGCCAGTTTATTGACAGCAGCTTTAGTTTTGCAAAAAACAATTCCGCGTTCTCCATCCTTTGAAGTTAGGAAATGCATCAAAACATCTAGTTTTTCAATTGGATCCACCACGATATATTGATGGTCAATTCCTTGATTTCCCACGGTTTCCATATTGGCACTGACTTGAACCACGTTTTTGTTCAAATAGTTCTGGATTAATTGTTTTATGCTTCCCGGCATTGTTGCCGAGAAAAGAAATGTCTTCCTGTTTTTAGGTAATTCGGCGATGATTTCATCCAAGCCTTCTTTTAAAATCGTCACCATTTCGTCGGCTTCATCCAAAACCAGAAATTGCGTTTCTTTTAAGTTTATGGCTTTGCGCTGGATTAAATCAATTAATCTTCCGGGTGTTGCCACCACAATATGCGTTGGCAAAGTCAGTCGTTCGATTTGAGGTTTTATGGGAATTCCTCCGCAAGTCGCCGCAACGGAAACTTCTGGAAGATATTTTGCGAAAGCTTCTAAATTACTAAAAATTTGGTGCCCTAATTCCCGTGTTGGAACCAGAATAATTGCCTGAATGGCAGAAACTTTTGTATCTATTAATTGTAATAATGGCAATCCAAATGCAGCTGTTTTTCCAGTTCCAGTTTTGGCCAATCCAACAATATCAGTGGTATTTGATAAAAGTAACGGAATTGTTTTTTGCTGGATTTCTGTAGGAACAACAAATTTCAACTCGGTTATGGCTTTTAGTATGGGAGCTGAAATTCCTAAATTCGAGAATTGGTTTGGCATTTTGCTGGATTTATAAATTTATAAAAATTGTTGTTTTATGGAAATCTTCTCGATACAATTTTAAATAGTAAAACTGACGCATTACTATTTAACACCACTCGAAGAGACGATTTAAGTTATTGTATTTTCTTTTCTCGACTGAAAACTGCAACTGAAAACTGAATACTAATTAATCCGCTTCGTTCATAATTTTCTCGCGATACTTCTTCCCTATCAATAAAATAAGTTTCTGTTTGTAGTCCTCAACAAGCCATTCACGGTAGTTTTTACTACATTGACTTAAGCATTTCGCGTAACGTTTCAAACGGCATTCAATATCGGGATCTAACTCCTTGAACAATGATTTTGCATCTCGTAATTCCTCGGTATTGTCCACGCACATTGCAGCATGTTGTTCCAATGATTTATCCAAAACCACTTTGGATCGTAAATTTTGGGCGATGATAAGTTTATGTTCTTCATCGACATCAAAAGTCACCACTTCGGTTTTGGCAAATTTAGCCCGCAATTCCGGAGGCATCGTGTATTTGAAATACAATTCAATTTCGGTGTCGTCACGCAAGTTTTCTAAATAGAATTCAGGCGATTTAAAAATGTGTTGCCAGTTTACAGGCTCGCTCCACAACCCGAAACGTGCTGCATTATTACCCAAGTCAATCACGTTAAAATTGTCTTTATTCGGCAATTTTCTGGAACCACGACCAATCATTTGAAAATATAAAGTCAATGATTTAGTGGCTCTGTTTAAAATAATGGTCTCCACGGTAGGTTCGTCAAAACCGGTTGTTAAGATTCCCACAGAGGTCAAAATTGCGTCAGGCGTATGTTTGAACCAATGCAAAATATCTTTTCGTTCTTCGGGGCTGCTGGTGTTGTCGAGGTGACGAATTATATATCCAGCTTCCCTAAAAGTTTCGTAAACGTATAAAGAAGTGTTGATTCCGTTATTAAAAATCAAGGTTTTTTTGCCCAATGATTTCTCCGTGTAAGCGTGCAATAATTTTTCCTGCATCGCCATATTGGTATACAAATCATCGGATGATTTTACAGTGTAATCGCCATTTATTCCGACTTTCAATGAGGTCAAGCCCACGTCATAGCTGTAAGTTACAGCTTTCGCCAAAAATCCGTTGTCAATTAAGGAACTGATGGTGTCGCCCACAATCAATTCGTCATAATTCTCGTGCATTGGCAACTTGATATTTGAACTCAAAGGCGTTGCGGTAACTCCCAAAATAAAAGCGTTTTTAAACGAACTCAATAATTTTCGAAAGGAATTGTAATGTGCTTCATCAATAATTACCAGACCAATGTTGTCGAGATGCAATTTCTCGTCATTGATACGGTTTTTTAAAGTTTCTACCATAGCTACAAAACAAGAATAATCGTTTTGGTCCGGCAGTTCTTTTACTTTACTGTTAATGATTTTATTTTTCACGCTGAAACCTTTCAGCATTTTTGAAGTTTGCTTGCACAACTCAATTCGATGGGTCAAAACCACCACTTTTTTGTTATGTTTAGACAAATATTGTCGAACAATTTCTGAAAAAACCACAGTTTTTCCACCACCAGTAGGCAATTGATACAACAAATGATGGTTGCTTGGCGCATTGTCCAATCGTTCAAAGATGGTTTCTATATCTCCTTTTTGATAGGAATAAAGTTCTTTTCTATCTTCTATTTCTGTTTCTAGAGTGTTTTGAGCCATTGCTTTTTGTTGGATTTTTGCAAAAATACACCTAAAAAACAGTTATTGCACCAAATTATATTATAAATAAAGAGGAATCATTAAATAAAAACGATTATGAGATAAAATGATTTTAGATTTTTGATTAACGATTTTTGATTTCAGAAGTTTAAAACCTGATAAAATCAACAGTTATTAGGTCTATTTGAATAAATTGGAAGTTGTCTTTCGCCTCCAAAAATCTCTTAACTTAATGTTATTATAGTGAGACAATTTAATATTCGAATCGCTCGATTATAGCGTTAAATTGCTCCTTGTTGCACCAATTTTGACGCATCGTTTCCTCATTTATGTCCACAATTCTGGTTTTGAATTCTTCCAATATTCCATTGGCAATGATAAATTTAACTGCCTGTTCAAACGAATTGAACATACTTTTAAAGAACAATTCTGGTTTTACAAATCGTTCCGAAGAGAAAGTTTGGGCAATCTCTATGGCATACAACATCACGTCGCCAATTATAAACGGATCTACTCCCAAAAGAATGAAATGCTTGATGTATTTTTGGGCAACGGAGCGACGCATCTTTGGCCTTCTGGGTTTTCCGGAAGTTTTTTGGGGAAAATATTCGTTCGAAATTTTGATCTTGCATTCTTTCAACAGCGTATCTTCTTTTGGATTAAAGACAAAATCATAATACGTTTTAACGGGACTGAATTTTTCATACAATTCAAGAACTTGTTCCTCGAGCTGTCTTTTATTGAGTTCGGTCAAGTATTTTTTTAAATCGCGTTTGCTCATTATTAAGGTTTATAAATACAAAAGTAAATGTAAGCTTTAACACCAAGAAATCAAATATTATTGG
>Ga0105052_10005146_pt1 | contig 13945 bp, 12 predicted proteins | sample FRY03_FD_78094 | JGI IMG/M metagenome (GOLD analysis project Ga0105052, IMG submission 78094) | Freshwater microbial communities from Lake Fryxell liftoff mats and glacier meltwater in Antarctica - FRY-03 | ecosystem: Environmental > Aquatic > Freshwater > Ice > Glacier meltwater ... | reverse complement strand
TGCTGATGATGTGCGCAAACTGATCGACAGCATCAACAAACTTGGCGGCACTGCGGCGGTAATCGCAAAAATAGAAAAGCCTGAAGCGCTGCAAGAAATCGACGAGATTATAGCAGTATCCGACGCCATCATGGTGGCACGGGGTGATCTCGGCATTGAGATTGCCAGTGAGCGCGTTCCGCTTATACAGAAAGATATTATTGATAAATGCAAACGCGCAGGGAAACCGGTAATTACCGCCACGCAGATGCTTGAGTCGATGATTGAACATCCCAGACCGACCCGCGCCGAAAGTTCTGATGTCGCCAATGCGGTGCTTGATGGTACTGATGCCATTATGCTGTCAGGAGAGTCGGCAATCGGCAGGTATCCCTTCGAGGCAGTTAAGGTTATGGATAGAATCTGTCGCAGTGTTGAGACTAAAACCGACAAGATCTATTATGGAATGCGCTACATTAAACCAGGGGCAAGCGAGAAACAGGTGATCGAATCACTCAGCTATTCCTGCGTTACTATTGCTCATGATGTCGAAGCTCAGGTAATTGCGACTATTACCCATTCTGGAAAAACCGCCAAAAGGATCGCCAAGTATCGTCCGCAGATACCGATCATTGCCTTTACTGAAAGCGATGAAGTGCTTAGACAATTGAATCTGGTATGGGGCGTCACTTCGATAAAAATTGAACAGCTTTTCGACACCGACAGAAGTGTGAAAGTGATGGAGGATTATCTTAAAGAGCACGGTTTTGTTTCGCCCGGTGACCGGGTTGTGCTGGCTACAGGAATACCGATAGCGCAGCGCGGCCGAACTAATATGGTGACGATCAATACAATCAGTTGATCGTCACCACGTCTGCTTATTCCTCGTTATGCTGGATGTCTGAGTTGCGGCCCTGGTTGCGCTGAGGTTCTCGGTCGCGCTGTGGCTGTCTTACCATCGCCTGTTCTCTGGCTTGTGGTGGCTGCATAGCAACGGCTGACTCTCTGGCCCGTTCCGGTTGCTGTCTCACATCTCTGGACTGCTGCGTGCCAATCGCCTGTTCTCTGGCGCGCTGTGGCTGCTGCCTCACAATCGCCTGTTCTGTGGCACGCTGTGGCTGCTGCGTGCGAAGCGCCTGTTCTGTGGCGCGCTGTGGCTGCTGCGTGCGAAGCGCCTGCTCTCTGGCACGTTGCGGTTGCTCCCTGACAACGACCTGCTCCCTGACGAAGGCCTGCTCTCTGGCACGCTGCGGCTGCTCCCTGACGACGGCCTGCTCTCTGGCACGCTGCGGCTGCTCCCTGACGACGGCCTGCTCTCTGGCACGCTGCGGCTGCTGCCTCACAATCGCCTGCTCTCTGGTGCGCTGCGGTTGCTGCCTCACAATCGCCTGCTCTCTGGTGCGCTGCGGTTGCTCCCTGACAACGGCCTGTTCTCTAGTACGCTGCTGACTCACATTACCTTGAGCTTCAGTGTCTGGAACTGACGTTCGTTGAGCAGCCACGCCTTGAGGATCAGTGCGTTGAGCAGCACTGCGTTGACGCTGCTGTTGCTCAATTCCCTGCTCGAGACCTCCCTGCCCGGACTGCAGACGCTGCTCTTCAGATGTCGCACCGCGTTGACGTTGCACTGAGGACACCGCTGAGCGATCCCTGTCACGCGTGCTTGCGGACAATTCTGCATCGCCGAGGTTACGGTTTTGAAGCTGCCGCGCGGGTGACGAACTGACCCTGCCCACATCGCGAGGGCTGGTGTCTCGTCGGAAATCCCGCTCAGTAATTGGCCGGTTAAAGATACGATTCTCGTAGGAGCGGCGCTCGACTCTTTCGGGATAGCGTGTTTCATAGACCGGATGATATGCCACCCCCCTGCGGTGGGTCGACGCGTGCTGCCAGCGTTTCGCGCTGCTGTGATGCACCAGGCTGCGACTGCTGTAAAACACCGGATGTGGCGAGTAATCATAATGATTAACCACTACTACATGGCGCTGTGGCCAGAAGAAAGCGCCGATGTAAAAGGACGGAGTTACGCGAACAGCCGGCCCCCAGTAAACTGAATGCCGATGATAAACGGAGGGATAGAAAGGATCCCAATAAATTGGCGGATAGGAAGACCAGCGCCAGCTTCCATAAACGACCCGGGTGTCGTAGTAAGGCAGATAAACCACCCGCTCCACTGCCGGCTCAATAATGATGATCTCTTTTTCGACAATAATCTTGACCTGCTCAGTCGTTGCCAATTCGCCTTGATCATAGGCTGCATTGCGCAGACTCTGCACGCGATCCATGACATCGCCTTCGGAGATTAAAAACGCATCCCCAAGGTCCTGGGTCCAGCGCAAATCCTGACTCATGCGTGACAGCAGATGGGGAAATGCCACCAACGCCTTAACACTGGCATCCCAGGGCTGATCTTCTACCGCATTTAGTGCGCTCTCAGCGTCGAGATCCGGGTTCTGCTGCCGCCATCGGTCAGCTTCAACCACTTCCAGAGGATAGGTGGCTGCAATAAGCACGTGAGTCAACACCGTATCAGGATACAAAGCGATCGGCGCCAGCATTTGATCAAGCTGCGCCTCGCTGAACCACTGTTCATCAGCATTTCCGCCTTGTTGCTGAGCCGCTGCCTGAGGCTGCTGTGAGGCACCAACAACCTCATGAGACGGATTACTCTGAGCTGACGCCAGGGTCATTGGTAAGGCGGCCAGCAGCGCACTGATCGTTAATAGAAGTCGTGATATTTTCATAGCGGTACCTGCAAGTGTATGGCCTATATCTCTCTACCTTGCTTATACAGACCGTAATCTGAACATAAACTGAACGGAGGCTCACTATGACTATACGCAATTTTGCTTAAGCTTATGAAACTATATTCATTATCATTGATGTTGCAGGGTTCTAAGTACCCTGAACCCCTTGTTTCGCCTGCACACACTGGCATTTGGTGGCGCTGACACACAACTGCATTGGCCACTTAAAGCTCTGGATCTGCGTTCCATTAGTGTGTGTTTGATGCCACAATTCCGCTTTATCTAAAGGTTTACCATTTAAGAGTAGCCAGGACCTTCTGCATGACTTCAACACCACCCGAGACATCACCCAAGGACTTACCGGTCTGCCTGAACTGTTACACACCATTGCAAGGCAACTAGTGCCACGTTTGTGGTCAGCCAGTTAAAGGCATGGTCCGTAGTTTCAAAAGCGAGTCTATGCCCAGATGTGGCCGATGACGCTGATTAAGTTCACCGGATTGGGTATGTTGTACACGATTATGATTCTGATTGTGTTGACGATTGCGGCCATAATAAGTCTGGTTAATCTTTAATTGCTGGCAGCATGGGCATATGTTGTAATCTTTTTCCACTGCAGGCTCGCCGTTGCAGCGCAAGTTGGGCTTTTCTAAAACAAATGAACACAGGATTTCTGTTATGCGCATGATTACTGCTTTATTTTTATTATTTGCTGCCACGGCAGTTACCGCACAGCCTGCGCAGACCATAGACGCCGGCCGCGGCGACATTGCCCTGACAGTGCCGGCTGCCTACTCCAGCAATACCCCCGCCCCCTTAATCGTGCTGTTGCACGGCTACGGTTCCAGTGGCGCTGGCCAGGACGGTTACATGAAGTTCAGCGCACTGGCCGATCGCTATGGCTTCCTGCTGGTTACACCGGATGGAACTGAGGAAAGCGCGGGCCAAAAAAGCCGCTTCTGGAATGCCTCCAAAGCCTGCTGCAATTTTTTCGCGACCGAGCTTGATGACTCCGCTTATGTGCTGTCTATTATTAATACCATCAAAGCGCAGTACGCCATTGATGAGCGCCGCGTGTATTTGATTGGCCACTCCAACGGTGGATTCATGTCCTATAAGGCTGCCCATGATCATTCAGGTGTTATCGCTGCACTGGTCAGTCTGGCAGGTGCCGAAGCCACCGACCCGATGCCTGCGCCAGCCAATCCGGTGCATGTTCTGCAGATCCATGGCACCGCCGATGGCACAATTGCGTATGCAGGCAGTGAAATCCGCGGCAACATCTACCCAGGGGCAGTCGAAACGGTAGAGCGCTGGGCGGCTTACAACGGTTGTGCGGCAGAGGGTCGCGTTACTGGCACACTGGATCTTGAACAACAGCTTGAAGGGCTTGAAACGACCATCATGCGTTACACGCAGAATTGCCAGCCAGGCGGTTCAAGCGAGCTGTGGACTATCGCTGATGGCTCGCACATTCCCGCTATCTCTGATGCCTTCAGCGAAAAAGTCGTTGAATGGCTGCTGGCTCATCCGAAGATTTCCGCAGCGAACGGCACCACTTCAGATTAATTGATCAAGCAGGAATGGTCTCATAGCGCGTCCGCAGCCAGCTGTTAATGGCATTGGATTCGTAGAGCCATTCCTGTTCACCCTCGGCACTGCTGATCAGCAGACAAGGCACTTTTACCCGCCCGCCGCCTGAGCGCAGCGCCTCGCGATGTTGTTCGTTATGCTGCGCATCGCGTTTTTCAACATTCAAACCCAGACGGGTCATCTCTTTGCGTACTTTTATACAGAAGGGACAGGCACTGAATTGATAAAGAGCCAGATCAGCAGCCGCAATATCGAGAACCGCCTGCTCCTCAGCCGTGCGCGCAATTGCTTTGGGGGTAGAGAGTTTTTCGCTGACCAGCATAAATGGAGTGAGAACAAGGCGAACTGTGCGGAAAAAAGAACGAATAACAATTTTCATAGAACGGGTGCTGCTCCGAAGAAGATGTGCATGAACAGTGACCAGGAATTCCCCGAATCACAAAGTGCGCAAGTATAGCACCTGTTAAGCTGGATTTTTTTCTTCTGACAGCCTTGGGAGCCTGGCTGCTGCTGCGACGGGGACACTCTACGTCAACGAAGTCTGGGTTTAGCGCGATGGGTGGCCTGCGCCTGCAGGGGATCATCAGGCCATGGATGACGTGGGTAGCGGCCTTTCAAATCCTTGCGCACTTCGAAGTAGGTTTTTGCCCAGAAACTGGCAAGATCAGCAGTTAGCTGAACCGGGCGCCGTGCTGGCGACAGCAAATGAATCAGCACTGGCACCTTGTTATTTATCAGGCGAGGCGTGTCTACCTGTCCGAACATCTCCTGCAGTTTCACCGCCAGCACCGGTTCTTCAGCACTGTAATCAATTCGAATCCGGTTACCACTGGGAACCTGCAGATGTGTCGGTACCAGCTGATCCAGTTGTTGCTGCATTGACCATTCCAGATTGTCCAGCAGGTAGCGGCCCAGTGGCAATTTGTCCACCTGCTCCATGCGGCTGAGATCGCTAAGATAGGGTGCCAGCCAGACTTCCAGTGTCGCCAGCAAGGTCTGATTGCTGACATCCGCCCAGGGTTCACCCAGGGTTTTGTGCAGCAATCGCAGACGACCACGCATCTGGATGTCATCATCTGACCAGCTCAGTTCGCCACGTTTACGTAGCGCCTCCAGAAAAGCTGCAACAACATCCTCTTTTGGCAGATTTTTCAGTGGCCTTCGCGCCAGAATGACGGCACCGAGTGCTCGCAATTCCTCTGCCTGCAGGCGCCCTTCCAGTTCATTCCAGACCATACTACTGCGCCATTGCCGACATTCCTCAAAGCAGCTTTCCAGCACCTCGGCGCTGGTAGCAACGGCCTGGAATATACTGGCTCCACTGCTCTGTCCATCCAGCGCGACTGCCACAATATAATCGGCCCGGTTTAAAGCATCGGTAACTTTTAACAGTGCCTGTCCACCCGTGACCAGTTTAAATCGACCCTGACCCTGGTTGATTGCAATGCGATCAGGATAAGCATGAGCGAGCAACACATCTATCCTGCTGATGTCAGCAATCTGCAGCGAGCATCCAAGACGATCAGCCCATTGCCTGGCGGTCTGCAACAGACGCCGGTCCTTGCTCATTGCCGAATGTTCAATAATATGAGCAATGTCTGTTTCTGTGGTAGCTGGCGCCTCTTCAAGCCAGGCCAGCAACCAGCAGGCCAGCGGCAATGCCTGATGATCGGCTGCAGTTTCCAGTAGCACCGCCAGCCGCGGATGAGTCGGCCAGCGCACACAGCGCTGCCCCAAAGGACTTAAGCCTCCGTTTGCGGCCAGTAAACCAAGGCTGCCCAACAACAGTCTTGCATTATTTAATGCTGATGCAGCAGGCGGATTCACCCATTGCAAATCGTCAGCATTTTTCACACCCCAGCGGATCAACTCAAACACCAGCGCCGACAGATCTGCCTGCAATATTTCCGGTTCACGGTGAGCCTGCAGCACCGCAGCTTCTGACCACAGCCGATAACAATAGCCAGCAGCCTCACGCCCCGCCCTGCCTCGGCGCTGATCGGCACTGGCGCGATTAACCTGTCGTGTATCCAGTCTGCTCATACCCGAACGTGCTTGATACTGTGGCACCCGCTCTTTGCCGGCATCAACCACAATACGTACACCTGGCACGGTTATACTGGATTCAGCTATTGCGGTGGACAGAATGATGCGGCGCTTTGCATCCGTGGGCGGTCGCAGCACACTCTGTTGTTGGGCAAGTGTCAACTGACCATGAAGGGGGTAAACTTCGGTATCCGCTGGCAGAGATTCCTGCAACACATGCTGCAGACGCCGGATTTCTTTTTGTCCAGGCAGAAACACCAGCACATGTCCCTGGTGCGCGAGCAACGCTTCACGCACAACGCGCGCCTGATGTTGTTCTGGATACTCGCGCAGCGCCGTTGCGCGATAGAAGGTGCTTACCGGCCAAAGCCGGCCTGGACAATCGATCAGGGGTGTTGCAGAACCCAGAACCTTCTGCAGCGCAGCAACGTCCAAAGTGGCAGACATCACTACTATTTTCAGGTCTTCGCGCAGGCTCTGCTGCACATCGAGCACCAACGCCAGGCCCAGATCCGCTTCCACACTGCGTTCATGGAACTCATCGAAGATTACGCCCGCAATTCCCTGCAACTGCGGGTCATCCTGCAGCATGCGCGTAAAGATACCCTGAGTAATAACTTCCAACCGCGTCGCCGCGCTTACCTTCTGTTCGCCACGCACACGATAGCCAACCGTCTGCCCGGGCATCTCGCCCAGTTGCTCAGCCATATAAGTGGCAGCCAGACGCACCGCCACCCGGCGCGGTTCCAGCAATAACCAGCGCCCCTGTGCTGGCGCCGTGTCTGCCAGTAAAGCCAGCGGAGCACGGGTGGTCTTGCCCGCACCTGGCTCAGCGACCAGCATGCAGCGGTTGCCCGTTGCCAATGCTTCGAGCAGTGGAGCGATAAAGGGCGGGGGTATGTTTTCTGTGATGTTGCTCAGCTTCGATCTGCCATTTGTTAGTTCAAATTTTCTTGATTGATTCGAATACATTTCTCTGAATTTCTATCTTTTAAATGCCATAGCTGAAGATGATCAGCGCAGAAATTTCGCTACATACCAGCAACTCGCGTGAATCTGATACTTATGCTCCCGCGCCCATGCCAGCCCGCGCCGCACCAGTGCTTCCGCCATTCCATGACCACGCAGCTCCACTGGCACAAAGGTATGGGTGAAATTAACGCTGCCAGCACCCTCTCCCTCTGCGAGACGATACTCCAGCAGCGCCTCTTTGCCATCCAGTGACAGCGTGAAGCAGTTTCTTTCAGGGTGATGTTCGACAGTTTTAGTGCTGACGGCAGAATTACTCATAGTAAGTCCTCAGAATCTTATGGGGTATTGTAACCCTTTAAATTGTCATCTGGCGGTGCAGGCTGAATGTTTCTACTCACGGTCCTGCTGACGCAGGCCAACAAAGTCAGTGACGCGCTGCGGACGCGCTCGAAGTTGCATTAATTGTCCAAGGCGATTGTAATGAAATTTCTTCTGGGTAAAATGTGTGATTTCAGGTCACATGCACCACAGGAAATTTACACATCATGACGAATGCAGAAAAACAGCAAATAGATCTTCTCAATGCTGTACTTGAAGTTTATGACCAGAAGTTTATCGCCGCACACCTGAGAACCTACTCTTCTGGCAGCGTCAGCAGAGAGACCATCAATCGCTGGCTGAAAGGCAAATCCAGCCCTAACCTGACCTATTCAGAATTCCAACAGCTTACAGATCTGCTTCCCAAAGCGCCCAAAAATCCAGCTGATTACGACTTTACATTCGTTGACCTCTTTGCCGGAATTGGAGGGCTTCGGAAAGCTTTTGATGCGATTGGTGGCGAATGCGTTCTTACCAGCGAATGGGACGATTATGCGGTTCGGACCTACAAGGCCAACTACTACAGTGATCCAAACAAGCATGTGTTCAACCGAGATATACGCGACCTTACACTCTCCCGCGACTTGGCAATCTCAGAAACTGAAGCTTACCAACATATAGAAAAACACGTTCCAGATCATGATGTACTGGTGGCTGGATTTCCCTGCCAGCCTTTTTCAATCGCTGGAGTATCAAAAAAGAACGCCCTGGGCAGAAAACACGGATTTGAATGCGAGGCTCAGGGCACACTGTTCTTCGATGTGGCTCGAATACTGGCGGCTAAAAAACCGCCGATGTTTATGCTGGAAAATGTCAAAAATCTGAAAAGTCATAACAAAGGCAAAACCTTTAAAATAATTCTCAAGGCACTTGATGAACTGGGCTATTGGGTTTCTGATGCAGAGTATGCGGGAAAACAGGATCCTAAAATCATCGATGCGCAGAATTTTCTGCCACAGCACAGAGAGAGGATCGTGCTGGTCGGCTACCGCAAAGATCTCAACATTGATACCGATTTCACCCTCAAAAAAATCAACAAACTTTTCCCTGAAAACCGACCCACTCTGGGTGATCTTTTTGATAAGGAGGTAGACGAAAAGTACATCCTGACCCCACGGCTGTGGGAATACCTGTTTCAATACGCGATTAAACATAAAGCGAAAGGCAATGGTTTTGGCTATGGCCTGGTGAACAGCGAAAGTATCACGAGAACGCTTTCGGCACGTTACTATAAGGACGGTTCAGAAATACTGATCGATCGCGGGTATAACTCAGAAACTGATTTCTACAGTAAGAAAAATCAATCAAACAGACCCCGAAGATTAACCCCACGCGAATGCGCCCGCTTAATGGGTTTTGATAAACCTGGGGAAGGTGAATTCATTATTCCTGTCTCAGACACCAGAGCCTATAAACAATTTGGCAACTCGGTCGTTGTGCCTGTGTTTGAAGCCGTCGCAAAATTAATGAAACCTCAAATCATTCTGGCACAGAGATCATTTTCCTCGCGATCCAAAGCAGCTGCCTGAATTTGAGGCCAGAAGACATAAGGTGCCTGCACAGCGCCTGTTAAATATTTCGAAGCGAAGAGCCTTTTCGGGGCCAGTACCTTGTTTGATTGATTGGTGCCGGGACCGGAATTGAAAAGCAGGCTGCGGGCCTTATGAATACTCAATATGGAGGGTGCCCGCTTTATATGTTACTGCAAAAGTTACTGCATCCTCGTGCTGCTACTATTTTAGTTACTTTCGGAAATGTTGAAGTTTAGCAGGTGCGGCGGGTACTGCTGCCATTCACTCCGGTGAGGGGCATCCGAGTCAACCATTTTATCGGCCATTCGATGAGTGGCCTGATTAATTCCAGCAAGGGAGGCCTTGCGCTGCCAATGATCGGTCTTTGCTTTCTTGGCAATTGATTGACGGGAGGGAACCATAAAGCCATGTTTTTCACAGGCTTTTTGCGCGGAATCGGAATAAGTAGGCTCGTCCGGGGAATATTCCCAAACGGTTTTAATTGAATTCCATTGATCAGAGGTGAGTCGCGCCATGGGTTTAATTGTGGTGTCACGACTGACAACCAGCGACAGGCAAAGTTGACACCCCGGCATGACACACAGGGGAGCTTTTTCCCACTAGATGCTTGTCTTCACTTGCTTTCCTTGTCATTCATCGTTCATGCCTTCGACGGGGCGCCACCTGCCTACTCGGCAACTGCTCCTGCGTTGCTCTACCTCCTGCATCCATGCAGTCGTATGCCGCCTGCTGAATTCTCCACGGTGTTCAGCACGGTGTATAGGACCCGACTACCACTCAACTTCTATCTCTAATCCAAACTCTTGCTGCATCGCTTCCACTCCAGCTTGCGTCCCCTTGCCCCATTGGTTCGAAAGGACATAAGTCCGTCCATCGATGTGGAATATCTGGCCATCCTCCAAGAAGTATTTTTTGCGTTTAAATATCACCCCGAGCTCCTTCTTCTCGGCAGTCATACTTGCAATTACTGCCTCTGCATCCAGTTCACCTTCGCGAACTATCCATTTGCCTCCTGGCATGGTGGCTCTTACCGCCTCAATACTTGCACCTCTGTTTATTGCCGCTTTCACGACCAAATAAGCGAGCAATCGCTTGGTCACAGCGGCGTAGCTCTGACCGTCGATCACAACATCTCTTCTGGTGAAATCTCCATTCGAGATTTTTTCGCTTTTTTGCCGAACTCTCTTCTCGCGGACACCGACCTGAAATCTTTCCGCCTCTGGCAAAGGAATAATCTGTTCGACATTGACCAGCAACTCTCCTCCATTCCGGTATGGCTTCATGCGCACACATCGGATATCTAACCCTTTATCATTGAGCCACAGGACTGAGGTAGTCAGTTCAATAGAGAACTCTCCTGAGACTAAAACAATGCGGACATCATTCCCGAACTCGTCCTCCCTGGGTTCATCCCACTCCAGGAATTCCAATAGTGCTTCTTCTGCCTGAGAAGGACTCTCGATAGAAGCATAGTCGGCATAGATCTCAGCGGCCTGTTTGAATGTAAGGGTAGAAATCATAGAGGCATAGCGTAAGGCTTGCAGCTCCATGCTCCCACCGTCTTGGGTTCGCTTGAGCTCGATCACGACAAGATTTGCGTCTTTGTCTATCGCCAACAGATCAATGCGCCGCTGACTTTGAGTCCAACGACAGAACTCTTCCGCGATCACCATAGTGCCAGGCACAATGACGTCTATTCGGTTCTTCAATAATCTTTGCAGGTCATAGCGTTCGCTGATTTTTTCTGAAGCAAACGTTGTTTCTTCCAACTGCTCGAAGTCAGCGTTGCCCAGCTTGTAAATGGCCATACTTAACTCTCCTGATAACTCTGATCGCAACTCCCCCCCCCTATTGTAAGTGAGATTCACCAGCAAGAGCGATTTGAATAGCGATAAGAGGATTGTATGAAGATGGGCCTCCAAGTCTGCTGACTTCTCCACGGTGTTCAGCATCCGTTTTCAGATGCCCAGCTTCTATCTTCTGAAGCACCGGGGAGATCTCCCGTGGTAAGACACGAAACATTCCTCGCATAGGTGCCGGATTTACAACATACATCCCATTTGCAGAGGGAGGGCTTGGTGGTCACGTGCCCACTGGCCCCGGATGCACTACGCCTCATATCCGGTTTTTGTTCATCACCCCGCGATTTCGCCTTGGACTTCCTCCGCGCCCCGCCTCGCGACGACGCACTTGTCCTTCGGCTCTGCGATTGTCAGGACTTGCACCCGACTAGCTTCGTGCCATGCACGGCACACACGCTAGAATCGGGCATCGCCTGCGGCAACAGCCCGCATGACACTGGCGATCAAGCGCCCATCATCCCAGCAGAGCTTCAAGCCACAGCAATTTCCAAAAAGATATTTTCTATGAGGCGACTTCAGCCCTCAGGGGCCGGGCTAGTCCAACAAACGGTTCAGATTGTGGCTTCGCACGATCTAACCTTATTCGTTAGGCCGTGCCCTTGTTTTGTGGCCCTGCCTGCACTAATTCATTTACGAGCTCTTGGATTTTAGATGTGTGTTGCGGCTGCTTTTTGCCCAGTCGAGTGCCTGCGCCGGACCCGAAAAAGTAGGACGCTCCACCTGCGATGAAGAAGAGCGAGAAGCCCAATGTGAAGGGAATTAGAACTAAGCCGAGAAGAACCATCAAACAACCATCCTTCGATTGCGCGAGATCCACTTTGAGCGCCGCCTGCTGCTCCTCTGACAACCGATAGAGATCACTATCTAAGCCTAGTACGTCATGAGAAAACAACTCGGACTGACCTCTTCCTGCTAGGGGCATCATCGGGTCGTTGCTGAATTTTCCAAACGCTCGATGCTTATCGAAGTGCTCAAGGAGGGTTTGCTCGACATCCCAGGCATCTTCGCGAAACGTAAAAAGAAGAACGCGGTCAATCAGCTTTTCGTCACCGAGTCCACCGAAGCTCATGCGTTCCATCAAACTTGGCTTGGTCGTGTATCCAATCTTGTAGAACGTTCCTTGCTGGGTTATGAGCCTTGTGTAGTAGACGTGACCTCCGGGATTATTTGGTCGCTTGAACCATCTTTTTAGTCGATTGAACATCATTAGCCCGAGTAAGTTGGATTCCTGGTCTTGCGTCGCCTAATGCTGTTTCAGCGCGACCTAACGAATGAAAGGGACTTCCCCGTCCTGAGGTAGCGGCGAAGGTGTCGCGAACGGCATCAAAAGTGCGCTGATTGAAATCGCAGTTTTCATCAACACCACCAGTGGAGGAAAGTCATGAACATTATCACGATAGGAATTGACCTTGCCAAGAATGTTTTTGCTATTCACGGCGTAGATGAGAATGGCAAGGTTGGGCTGGTCAAACCCAAGGTTGCACGCGACCAACTGTTGCCCCTGATTGCCAACCTGCCACCGTGCCTGATTGGCATGGAAGCCTGCAGCGGTGCACACCACTGGGCACGACAGTTTCAACAGTACGGCCACACCGTCCGCTTGATCGCGCCCAAGTTTGTCACCCCATACCGCATGACGGGCAAGCGCGGCAAGAACGATGCAGCCGATGCGGCCGCCACCTGTGAAGCCGTCACCCGTCCGCAGATGCTATTTGTGCCGATCAAGGACGAACACCAGCAAGCCACCTTGACCTTACATCGAACCCGCCAAGGCTTCGTCGAAGAACGCACCGTCCTGTACAACCGCCTGCGCGGACTCATTGCCGAATTTGGCATCGTCCTTCCACAAAAGGTGGAACGCCTGCGCGGCTGAAATCGGTGCACACCTGGAAGACCTGCCGGGTTGGTCCAACCGCTGTGTGGGCGATATGCTCGCTCATGCGGGCCAGCTAGAAGAACGTATCCACGAATATGACAAAGCGATCGCACAAATCGCGCGTGACGATGCGCGCAGCAAACGTTTGATGCAGCTACCGGGGATAGGACCTACCACGGCCAGTGCACTGCTGGCCAGCATTGGTAGTGGGCATGACTTCAGCAACGGGCGTCAGGTCGCAGCATGGATCGGACTCGTGCCGGGCCAATACAGCAGCGGTGGCAAAGCGCGACTCGGACGCATCACCAAAGCCCGCTCAGCTTCCTGAGGTTGGCCAGGCGCTTCTCTGCCAACTGCCCGCACTGGCTCACCACTTTCGGTCTGGTAGGGATTGAATCCTTCTTCTGCACTGGCTGACTCTCTGTCGTTTTCATATTCCTGATTTTGTTGGTCTTGTATATCGTTGTCAGTAAGAATATCTGAAATAGAATCATCATGCGCGTCATCGTAAAGTCTTGCAATGTCAGCAGCCTGCTGTCCGTATTCGTCCTTGATATGTGCGTACATGGCTTCGCGCTGGCTTTGCATTTCCTCCATTTCAGCCTGGTGCTGATCCTCTCGATCCTGAAGAGCCTCTTCAATTGCCCTGTCGGAATTCAACTTGTACTTTTTCTGCCCACCACCAGTTCTGAATTTAGAGCGTCATACAGCTCATTTCTTCCGTCCATGTCATCAAGTTGAGATTGCGTGATGTAACCGTGCTTAAACAGCATTGTTGCCATTGCGTCCGGGTTTGTACCGGTTTTCCTAAACACCGGCCCAACACCGGGTACCATTTTATTGCTAAGGAACCTCTGAATTAGTCACACAATCTGGCATAATGCAGCTACTGAATCCAGAGGAACTTTTCATGAGCCAGATTACTTTCGCGGAAGCCGAATACGCCATCAAGAAGAAGAC
>Ga0105052_10005138_pt1 | contig 13960 bp, 9 predicted proteins | sample FRY03_FD_78094 | JGI IMG/M metagenome (GOLD analysis project Ga0105052, IMG submission 78094) | Freshwater microbial communities from Lake Fryxell liftoff mats and glacier meltwater in Antarctica - FRY-03 | ecosystem: Environmental > Aquatic > Freshwater > Ice > Glacier meltwater ... | reverse complement strand
TGATTATGACTATATTGCTATCGAATGGCCGAAATTTATTGACGAGCTTTGACTATCAGGAGTACTTGTACAGATAGAAAAAAAAGATGGAGATGTTAGGGAAATAATCATTAATGATTAATGGTGAGTTCTTTAATAAACTACTGCGGAGCAAGCGCACGCGCTATGAATTTAGAATACTATTCCGTCCAATAAGGAAGCTATTGTGTCTGTATTTGTGTATCGTATATTCTTTGGTTTGTCACTGGTTGTGTACATAGGATTTGATCATATCGTAAGTTCAATACATAGCTACCGTATTTATATAATATCATCTGGTTTGTAACTGACCTCATCGTAATTTTTTCTTTATCTCAGGAAATTTTCTGAAAAGCTCTCTGGCTGTGATATTTTTTGTTTTCTTGATAATCGATGTTGGAGACTGAGTCGGTATTTACTGTACTAGTGTACTTTTTACTATTCTATTGACAACCATACTATTACTCTTAGGATGTATCTATACATAAGCATCCATCATCAGGCGATTGCGGTCAAGTTTGATTGTGTTGAGTATTGGGATTTCCACTATATTGTGAGTGATGATAGTATGGTATTGGGGCGGGTTTCATAGATTGATTATCAAAAAATTAGAATAGCGACATATCATACCTTTTAACCCCTTCCCATTGTAGCCATGATCCTTCGCCTCACTCGACTTGTCTCTACGATCTTTATGCTTGTACTCAATACCTTGGCAACTACTCTTCCGCTCAATGGTCTGAGTACCTGAGATCTCTCTGATATGCTCTCTACTCTGATCACACCAGCAGGTTTTACGTTTGCGATCTGGTCAGTGATCTATCTGGGACTTATCTGACTTACGGTAGCTGTTCTTACTAAAAAAGTACAACTTCCTGATAGAGTGATGATACGATATATCATATCAGCGTTTGCAAACGGTCTCCGAATTGTCGTGCGACATTATCAAAATCTCCATCTGTCTATGATTATCATCTTGGCATTGCTTATCTGTCTCATCGTGATCGATCGTATGCTTGTGGCAAACAAAACGTCTATTGATTACTTCCCACGAGTTAGAGGGACTATTTTACTCTATTTTGGTTGGGTACAGATCGCTACTCTCTTACTGGCGACGATCTATGCACAGTATCAACTCGGTATCCTCACCTGATATGAAGTACCAGCAGGTATGGCAGTCATCATCTTAGCATGATGTGCCAATCTTCTCATCATCTACAGAGAGAAGAATATCATCACTTCGTTGGTAGCTCTACGAGCATTGTATGGTATTATCTGATGACAGACTGATCCACAGATTATCTTGACGGCACAGATCGTGATGGGATTGTTGGTTTGAGGGATAGTATGGTATGGAGGGAAAAAGGTTTTGGACAGGTAGAAGAATGAGAGTTGAAATAAGAATCAGTTGTCAAGAATTACTTGATAGCTGCTAGTGGATGATAAGCCTTACCGTAGTTTAAACTCTATCTTATCAAAAAATCTCAAAGACCCAAAGAATAAGAATATGAAAATAATATCTAAACAGATCTATACATTGTGTTGGCTGATAGGAGTGAAAGCAGAGGAATTGAATAAAAAAATAGGCTATAAGTAAATATATGCTTTATACCATTAATTACGCTGCATTGAATCATATTTCGCTGGATTATGGGCAGGATTGTATTACTATTCAATTAGTAATAAAATAGGTGTATTATATACTGCTCACTCGTGATCAATGATAAATGGATAGCAATAGTAGCTGATCGTATCGCCAGTGAGATCGATACCATTTCGCAATCACTGACTCAGCGTATTGTACAGCTTGGAGATCGTTACGATAGACCAATGCCAGCAATCCAATCACAAGTCGATGATTACGAAAACAAAGTACAAGAGCATCTCAAGAAAATGTGATTTTCATTTTAATTTCTCATTATTTACGAATGCTATCAGACTCACAACTCAAACCGTCTATGATGACATACATCGATCCATCGACACAAACAAGCCTGTCAGATATTATTTTTTGGCATGATACGATACGGATGACACAGGACCAAATGGGTATGTTATATGGAAAAGCAAATAGTACGCTCTCGGAGCATATCAAAAAAATTTATATTGGTGGAGAGCTTAAAGAAGAATCTACAAGCCAATCTGCAAGTAAATTCGGAAATACCGAAAATACTGTACAAATACCCGAAAATAGCTTCAAAAAGCCAAAAACTTATTACAATCTGCAAGTCGTGATAGCAGTAGGATTTAGGGTAAATAGTCCACAAGCGACAAGTTTCCGTACACGAGCAAATAGCATCATTCAACAATATATCTCACAAGGTTATGTCCTCGATGATGACAGACTCAAGGGGTGAAAAACTTTTTGATGAGCAAGGGATTATAATACATTGATGGAGAGGGTGAGGGCGATTAGGTTTGATGAGAGAAATGTCTATGAAAAAATCAAAGATCTCTTTACTACAGCGGTAGATTATCAAAAATCGAGTACCAACGCCATAGAGTTTTTTCAGACGATACAAAATAAATTTCACTACGCTATCGTCGGAATGACTTCACCAGAGATACTCATGCAAAGAGTCGATAGCAATAAGCCAGCACTTGGGATGATCCACCATAGCAAAAATAATATTACTCTGTCAGAAGCATCAGTAGGAAAAAATTATTTACTCGAATCAGAATTGAGAAAGCTGTATCTCCTCTGTGAGCAGTTTTTTGCATTTGCGGAGTTGCAATATGCGTATGAGAGAGATCTCACCATGCAAGATTGGATAGTGTATCTAGATGAGCTTCTCACGATGAATAAGCTTGATATACTCTCTGATAAGTGAACAGTCAGTAGAGACAAAGCAGATGCATATGTCAGATCGCAGATGGCAGAGTATCAAGAGAAACGATGATCGCTCGAAGCATATATCCAATGAGCACAATATCTCTTGGATCAATAATAATTTTAGCATCGTCTCCCACTCCACTATGACCATAGCCAATACGCACATACCAACATCATACAAGCGCACAGAATTGTGAGTGATTCCTGCTGACTGGGAGATAATGAAATTGAGTGACTTGATTAAATTAAAAAATTGATATGCTTTTAGCAGTGAATTTTTTCTCAATGGGAATTTTATTTAAAAAAATAAGTAAAACTTAGATTGAATAAGGGTGAGAAAATATGTATATTGTATTAAAACTTTTGGAATATAAATTTACTACCATGTCCCTCATTCTTGATAATAAAAAGCATAAGGTAGGAGAAGTCCTGATAGACTTAATTTCATCGTGATCAAAAATATCTATATTGTCATCGTATTTTACTATCTATGCATTTAATAAACTTAAGGAACAACTCAAAAATATAGATTCATTTAGATTTTTGTTTCTTGAACCAACATTTACAAACGAGACAGATGAAAAAAGAGAATTTTATATTGAAAGGATTCAAAGAGAAAAAGAAATATGATGATGAGAGTTTGAAATAAAAATGAGAAATGAATTGATTCAAACATCTATAGCTAAAGAATGTGCTCAGTGGATAAAGTCAAAAGCTCAATTTAAAACAATAAAAAAGTCTGAAATAACTGATGCAAAAGCTATCCACATCCAAACAAAAGATAAAAGCATATCCATACAAGGAACGGTTGATTTTACTGCTAGTGGATTATGATTCACTCCTTCCAAAAAAATGGAACTCAATGTATTGTCTGATGATGATACTTCAACCAAAGATGTATTACAACGATTTGATGAAATCTGGAATAATCCTGGGGTGAGCAAGGAAGTAACAAATGATGTACTAGAAAATATACAGTGTATTTATAAAGAAAATAGTCCAGAATTATTATATTTCATTACTCTCTATAATCTCTTCAAATCATATCTCGAAGAGATTTCTGAGGATAATTTAATAAAGACGAAAACAAATTTCAAAGAAACCCAAGTGTGGAATAAGCTCTATAAATTCCAAAAAGACTGAGTGATATGATGTATTGATAAATTAGAGAGACAATGATGATGTATTTTGGCAGATAGTGTATGACTTGGTAAAACATTTGAGGCACTAGCAGTAATCAAATATTATGAATTAAGAAACTATAGAGTTTTAGTTTTAGCTCCCAAAAAACTTAGAGATAACCGATCACTGTATAGAGAAAATGACAAAAGAAATACGCTCGCATCTGACAGATTTGCATATGATGTACTCAATCATACTGATCTGAGTAGGATATCGTGAATGTCATGAAACATCAATCTGGATATGATCAATCGATGAAATTATGATTTGATTGTAATTGATGAAAGTCATAATTTTAGAAATAATGACCCGAGAAAAGACAAGCAAACAAGGTATCAAAGACTGATGCAAGATATTATCAGATCATGAGTAAAAACAAAAGTACTCATGCTGTCTGCTACGCCTATCAATAATAGGATGAATGATCTTAAAAATCAAGTCGCCTTTATCACAGAATGAAACGACAATCATCTTAGCGACATTGGTATCAATAGTATATCACTGACTCTCAAAAAAGCACAACAAGTATTTAATCAATGGATGGATGAATCTCCAGAAAATAGAACACTCCAATCGTTACTCACGCGTTTTAATATAGACTATTTCAAGTTACTTGATAGTGTAACTATTGCAAGATCCAGAAAACACATAGAAAAATACTATAACATCGGTGATATCGGTGACTTCCCAGAAAGACTACCGCCTATCAATATCAAATCAGATATAGATCTGAATGATAATTTTCCTAGCCTCAAAGAGATAAATGATATGATCAAAAAGCTCAAGCTGAGTGTTTATGCGCCACTGACATACGTAAGAATCGACCAGAGAAAAAAATATGAAGAAAGATATGATATATCAGTAAATAAGTGACAATCTACCCTCAAACAAACTGATAGAGAAAAGAGTCTAGCTAATCTCATGAGGGTAAATATGCTCAAAAGACTTGAAAGCTCAGTGTTTTCTTTTCATCTGACGCTCCAAAAAATATATAGCCAAATCAACAATACTCTCGAGGCAATTAACGATTTTGAAAAAAAATCTGGTAAAAGTAATTGGGATTTGGATTTTACATCAATAGATGAAGAAATTATAGAAAATGATGAAGAACTAGAAAGTATGATTATATGAACCAAAGTCAAAGTCGATCTCGCTGATATGGATTTGGTCAAATGGAAAGCTGATCTAGAAAATGACGTCCAATATTTTACGGAATTAATTCACCATGCTTCTGCAATATCGCCTGAGAGAGACGCAAAACTGCAAGATCTCAAATCTGCTATAATTACAAAAATCCATGCACCTATCAATCCAGACAATAAAAAAATCATCATCTTTACCTCATTTGCGGATACTGCCTGATATCTGTATCAAAATATAGCTCAACGAATAAAACAAGAACAATGAATCTATACCGCTCTCATCACATGATGATGAACTAATAAAGTGTCACATCACCAATTTAATACAGAATTTAATTCTTTACTTATCAACTTTTCTCCTCGTTCCAAAGAAAGAGAAAAAATATATCCAGAAATCACCGATCATATCGATCTCCTGATAGCTACTGATTGTATCTCAGAGTGACAAAATCTGCAAGACTGCGATTATCTGATCAATTATGATATTCACCGAAATCCAGTGAGAATTATCCAAAGATTTGGAAGAATAGACAGGATATGATCCATCAACACACAAATCCAACTGGTAAACTTTTGGCCAAATATAGAACTGGATGAATATATCAATCTGGAAGCAAGAGTAAGATGAAGAATGATGCTCCTGGATAGCTCTGCAACGGGAGAAGATAATATCATTGAGATCAACGAATCCAAAGAGATGAATGACCTCCAGTATAGAAAACAACAACTCGAACAAATACAAAAAAAAGTAGTGGATATCGAAGATATATGATGATGAATTTCTATTACTGACCTTACGATGAGTGATTTTAAGATGGAGCTAGTAGAATATGCAAAAGATCATCATAAAGAACTAGAACACGCACCCAGAGGTATGTATGCTATCACACAAGCCCAATCAGGAATCCAGTCAGGTGTAATCTTTACACTCAAACAAATCCAATCATCACAAGTAAAATCTGAACAACCTAATGCATTACATCCCTATTATATTATATATGTATGATATGATGGTAGTGTACATGCAAGTCATCTCCAAGCAAAATACATACTCGATACCTACAAAAAAATCTGCTCAGGCAAATCTGAACCTATCAAAGAGCTGATCCAATCGTTTAATGCTGAAACCAAAGACGCAACGCGTATGCAACACTACTCACAACTTCTGGAATCGAGTATCAAATCTATCATAGGAACCAAACAAGAAAAAGAAATAGAATCCATCTTCTCGCTTGGTGTATCGTGACTTGCAGAATCATCATTTGTATGACTTGAGGATTTTGAATTGATATCGTTTTTACTTATCAAATAATTATGTCTGCGATGATCCAACATCAAATTCTAGCATGATTATGACTACAAGCATATGCCCAAGAGAGGAAAATTCCTAAAAACACCTTCTATGCTCAAGATGATTTTAGTAAACAAGCAGAAAAACTCTTTACCAAAGATGTAGAATCGGTATCATTGGTAGCAGTATTATGAACTGGTAATACTAATATACCAGCACTGACCAGTGAAGAAGAATGCTATTCAGAACTGTTTGTCCTCATCGTAGAGATAAGAAACATCCAGTTATTAGATAAGATAGACAGTATCATTCATCAGATTCTCCCCAATCCCTTACTCATCATCTATACTAATAACTCACAAATACTCCTCAGTGTCTCTAGCAAGAGAAGGAGTAAAGCAGATAAAAACAAACAAGTAGTAGAAAATATCTATATTACCGACTGGATGAAGCGAGAAGACCGAAAAGACCATGAGGAGTTTTGGAACAATATACATTATAAATCTCATCTATTTACTAATCTCAAGCGTTTCTATGAATGACGACTATATCCCATTATCATCATGCAATACCAGTCACTCTTGTGATGATATCGTAGCATATCACTGCAAGACATGCCTCACGTCCTAGATATCATCTCCCAACATCAACAACTCCAAAAACAAATCACCGAACGAGAACTTGCTCACAAACAAACCTTATCAATGTGAGAACAAAGCAAACTGTATATAAAGATCAAAAATCATAAAGAACAGCAAGCAAAACTTATTTCATCATTATAATCATATCATATCTCGTCATTACTAGATACAAAACAATCTGTCTGTCATTGCGAGGCACGAAGCAATCTACTTTATCTTTCCCCCGACATACCCATGACGTCTACTCTCTCATGAAACACTTTCGATGCTATCACAGATAACCTTGCTCAACTCAAGCAACTCTTCCCCGAGGCTTTTTCTGAAGATACAATAGATTTTGACAAACTAAAAATGATACTCTCTGACCATATCACGTCCGACAAGGAGTCATATAGTTTTACTCGAGGATGAAAGCGTGATGCTCTCAAGCTCGCACTAGCTCAGACGACGGGGACACTCAGACCAGACCGTGCCAGTAGCAAAAATCGGGATACTACCGAAAACCTCTACATCCAGTGAGACAATCTCGAAGTCCTCAGAGTCCTGCAAGAAAGCTATAGAGGTCAGGTCAAGATGATCTATATCGATCCACCATACAATACCGGCAAGGATTTTGTCTATAAAGATGACTTCCATGATAATATTGCCAGCTACAAAGACAAGATGGACGAAAATCTCAAATCCAATCCCGAGACCAATGGACGCTATCATACCGACTGGCTCAATATGATGTATCCAAGGCTCAAGCTCGCGAGGAATCTCCTCAAAGATGATGGAGTGATCTTTATCTCGATCGATGATCATGAAGCCCATAATCTCAGGAAGATAGCAGATGAGATATTTGGAGAGGAGAATTTTATTACCGAACTTATAATTAAAAAAAGTACAAATGGAATGGGTGATAAAAAAGGATTTTCAAAAAATCACGAATATTGTTTAGTATATCAAAAATCTGAATTATCAATATTTAATGGGATTTCTCCATCAATTGAATTTATAAATAAATTTAATAAAGAAGATAGTTTTGGTAAATATAAAATGGATTGAATTTTAATGAAAAAAGGTGAAGGTAGTAGGAGAGAAGATTCTCCAACTTTATTTTTCCCAATTTATTATAACAATACTACTGGTGAGATTTCATTACAACAAAAACCAGGTTTTACTGAAAAGTACCCAATTAAATCTGATGGTACGGATTGAAGATGGACTCGATGAAAGGATAAAATAGAAAATGAATCTTGGAAATTATTTGCTAGTAATTGAGGAACAATATATATTAAGGATTACAAAACTAAAAATAGAAGAATGAAGTTGAAATCTATACTTGAAAATAGTGACTATTTAACTGATAGAGCAACAAATGAAATCAAAAAGATTTTTACAAATAAATGTTTTGACACACCAAAACCAATAGAACTAATTAAACATTTTACAGACAATATACTTGATAATAACTCCAACGACATCATCCTCGACTTCTTCTCATGATCTGCCACCACCGCCCACGCCGTCATGGCTCTGAATGCTGAAGATGGAGGTAATCGCAAATATATCATGGTGCAGATACCAGAGACTACTGCCGAGACCAGCGAAGCTCACAAAGCATGATATACCAATATCTGTGAGATAGGCAAAGAACGCATCCGCCGTGCTGGAGAGAAGATCAAAGAAGAACACAAAGACAAAGAAGGGATCGACGCACTTGATATCTGATTCAAATGCTTTACCCTCGATAGTACCAATCTCAAAAAACGAGACATCAATCCAGAAAATATCAACGAAACACTCCTAAACTATGCGAACCCCATCAAGAATGCGAGAAGCACAGAAGATATGCTGTATGAAATCATGCTCAAAACATGACTCGAGCTCACGACGCCTGTCCAGATACAAACCATCACGGATAAGACTATCTATATCGTAGGCTGAGGTTCTCTCATCGTCTGTCTCGATACGGGTATCACGCTGGAGCTGATCCAGTCTATGATAGCACTAGAGCCTGAGATGATGCAAGAAAACTCTGATACTCGTAGCACGATAGTGCTCTATGATACATGATTTGCTACTGATGCAGACAAGACCAACGCCGTTCACCAGATCGAACGTGCATGATGCAAGCTTCTCGTGATATAACATAGCTCGTCATTGCGAGGCACGAAGCAATCTACTTTATTTTACTCCCCAAAATCACCATGATAGACCAAAGCATCGATAGACAAAACATCCTCAACAATACTCCAGCACTGAGATATGTGGAGTCATATCTGGATATTCCCTGATGGAAACCTTTTGGAGAGCTGAGATTTACGCTCAAGCAAGTGGCTGAATATTTTGACGTAGATGAGAGAACTATCAAAAGATATCTTGAATCTCATGGAGATGAATTGACAAGTAATGGTTATGAAACACGAACGGGAAAACAGCTACAGGAAGCCAGAAATAGCGTTGGTGAGGACATCCATGTCCCTACCAAAACTACCATATTGTGAGTGTTTAGTTTTCGTGCATTTATCAATATCGGTATGCTCCTCACCGATAGCGAAAAAGCCAAAGAACTCAGAAATGTAATCCTCAATATCGTGATGGATTATATCAACCAGAGATGATGAGGATCCACCAAATATATCAACCAAAATGACGATAGCTTTGTTTTGACCTACAAAGATAGCTTGTATTATAGGAAAGAGTTTACTGGTGCTCTCAGTCAGTATGTGATCTGATGACCAAACAAATATCCCTATTTTACCAATCTGATCTATGAAGTAATATTCAAAGAGCATGCAAGCGAATATAAAGCACTCATGAAACTAGGAAAAAGTGACAATATGAGACACACGCTATATAGTGAAGTACTCAATCTCATCTGAGCTTTTGAACATGGCTTTGCTGATGAATTATCCAAACATGGTCCACTTGACTTCCTCCAAGCAAAAGAGCTTTTTGATACTTATCAACAAAATCCGTTTATGCAACCATTGGTGCAGAATGCAAGGACACTCATGGCAAGCAGAGACAAAGCATTGAGAGATATTATTCATGAGACACTCGCTCCTTATATTCAGACCTTGAGCTCAGAGCAATATGATAAGTTTTGTCGTGAACATGCGGAGATAGTAGGACAGAAGTCACAAGAATTTGTCTCAATCATGGATGCAAACAAAGATGTTTTACTTAGACTCAAAGATAAATAATGTACTCATATCTGTATCCAACAAGTACTCAAGTTATCGCAATACACGAATATGTGTTAGAACTTTCTGGGTGATTATCTGGTGTGGTCAAGCCTTGACTGATAGAGAGTACATTGGATTTTGTACAGTCAGATGATTATTATCCACATTTTGCTGATAAGATATCGTATATCATCTATAGTATTGCGATGAATCATTGCTTTGCTGATGCTAACAAAAGAACTGCTCTTGTCACTGCTATGCAATTCATTTTGCTCAATACCAATGATTCTGCTCTTGCATCACGTTTTATGAGAGAGTTTGAAAACATCGTGGTGTGGGTAGCAGACGGCTCTTTGTCTAAACAGGCACTCACGGAGTATGTAGTATGATTTTTGGGAGTATGACCATCAGAGAGTGCCTTGTTACAAATCTACAAGGAACTGCACCAACACAATCTTGTATAATCTATCCATTTATTCTCTCATCTCCTCTCCCTATGCAATTTCATTTTGATGCCCATCAATCATACCAGACAGAAGCAGTCGACTCTATTGTTGATATCTTTGCAGGACAGCCTATCAAAGACGGTCGTTTTAGTATTGTTTGATCTGACTTACTATGAGTCAAGATAGTAGAACAGTGAGTAGCAAACAAACTTGATCTGGATGATAACGCTATCCTCAGTAATGTACACGCTATACAAGATCTTCACGGACTGAGCAGAAGCACAACACTCAAAGATGAAATCTATAAGGGGGTCAATAATTTCACCATCGAGATGGAGACGGGGACAGGAAAGACCTATGTGTATACCAAGACAGCACTTAGACTAGCAGAAATATATGGATTTCGTAAGTTCATCATCGTCGTGCCTAGTGTTGCTATCCGTGAATGAGTCTTACAATCGCTCAAAAATACACAGTCTCATTTTGAGGGGATATTTGGGAAGACATTTGAATACTTCTTATATGATAGTAGCAAACTAAACCAGATCAAAGACTTTGCCACTAGTAGCACGACACAGATCATGATCATCAATATCGATGCCTTTCGCAAGAGTTTTACTGATCCAGAAAAAAACACGACGACCAATAGAATCCATAGAGATGATCTTGATGGGTTTTATGGACAGAGACCAATCGATATCCTTGCAGAGACCAATCCTATCGTGATCATTGACGAACCACAAAGCGTTGATAACACCGACAAAGCTATGGAAGCAATCAAATCTCTCAATCCACTGTGTATCCTCAGATATAGTGCCACGCACCGTAAGAAGTACAACCTCGTCTACCAACTAGGTCCCGTTGATGCTTATCAAAAGAAACTTGTCAAACGTATCCAAATAGCAGATCTGCATGTCACAGGAGATGCCAATAAACCGTATCTCAAACTCATCAGTGTCAATAATACCAGATGATATGAAGCAGAGATAGAACTTGATATAGAAGACGGAAAATGAAAGGTTTCCAGAAAAACCATAAAAGCAAATAGTGCTGGAAAAAGTGATATCTGTAAACTTTCATGAAAAAGAGTATCGTATGAGTGACTAGTAATCCAGCAGATAGACTGTAATCTATGATCTGAATCAATCAGATTTGAAAATGGGATGCTCTTGAGAAAGACAGAGATACGATGAGCAACCAATGATATCCAGATGAAAAGAGCACAGATCAGAGCTACTATCCTTTCGCATCTGGAAAATGAAGAAAAGCTTCTCAAAAAATGAATCAAAGTCTTATCGTTGTTTTTTATCGATAGGGTCGAAAAATATAGAATCTATCACGATGATGGGAGAATAGAATTAGGTGAATATGGAAAGATCTTTGAAGAAGAATATCAAGTGATTGTTCGTGAACCGAGATATAAACATTTATTTGTATCGTCTGAACGACAATCGATGCTTAATGTACCAGTGCAACATGTACATAATGGATATTTTTCGATGGACAAAAAAGCGATCTCACCATTTGAAGAAGCAAAAGGAACATCCGCTACTGATTCACAAGATACGATGTTCAATCTCATTATGAAAGAAAAATGAAAGCTCCTTGGTTTTGATACACCACTGAGATTTATCTTCTCTCATAGTGCTCTCAAAGAATGATGGGACAATCCCAATGTCTTCCAAGTCTGTACACTCGTAGAGACGGTGGATACCTTTACCAAAAGACAAAAAATCTGACGCGGTCTGCGTCTACCTGTCGATCAAGCCGGGCATAGAATGTATGATGAGAACTACAATATCCTCACAGTCATCGCCAATGAAAGCTATGAAAAATTCGCCTCAGATCTCCAAAAAGAGTATGAAAAAGAAAATGGTATCAGGTTTTGATATCTCACGACACAATCATTTTCAACCATTACCAGGATAGACAAAAATCTGGATGAGACAGTAGAACTATGATATATCGGTTCAGAAAAAATCTATAATCATTTCGTCCGTCAATGATATATCACCAGTGCTGGTAAGGTAGAAGAATCTCTCAAACAAGCATATAAAGATGAGACTATCAATATTCCTGCAGAATATGAATCACTACTGCCAGCTATCAAAACAGTCATCAAAAACTCTGTTATGAAACTTGAAATAACCAAAAAAGATCCAGCAAATGAAGTAAAAGTCAAACTAAAACATGAAGTATTGTTGTCTCCAGAATTTCAAGCTTTACGAAACAAGATCAAATATAAAACTCGCTATCATGTCATTTTTGATGAAGATAAACTCATTGTAAACTGTATCCATCAGATCAAAATAATGGATGCTGTTCCCGTCAGTAAGATATTTATCAGACTTTCAAAACTTGATATTGCTAGTAAATGAATTTCTGCTAGTGATCCAGCTATCATTGCCTCAGTGACAGAATGAAACTATAGAGAAAATCTCCCTGATATCTTGAGATATACAGAAGAACATACCAGACTCAAAAAGACCACACTGGCAAAGATTTTGACTGAATCTGGAAGACTCACGATCGATTTTGTCGTCAATCCTCAATATTTCATGGAAAGAGTAGTCGAGATTATCAACGAACAAAAACTCACTATCATCATGCAAGAGGGATGAGTACAGTATGAAAAATTGGGAGAATGAGAGTATTATTCGCAAGAGCTGTTTGGTCAATCAGAAATAATAGATGCGTTCAAGACCAACACCATACCCGTCAATAATAGTGTTTATGATCATGTGATCTATGATTCGGAGATCGAAGAGAAGTTTGCTCAAGCGTTGGATATCAATACAAAACTGATAAAACTCTATATCAAACTACCCAGTCGATTCACAATAGATACACCGTTAGGGAGTACTTATAACCCTGATTGGGGAATTCTTACTGAAAAAGATGGCAAAGAAATGTTATATTTTGTCGTAGAAACAAAAAGTACTCTGAGTAAGAATGCTAAAAGAGGAACTGAAAATCATAAAATAGCTTGTGGGAAGCAACATTTTGAGGCAATATCTGATGAAGTGAAATACGTAGTGAGTACTGATTTTAACGAATTTATTGAAAAAATATAGAAAAAGAATAGATAGAATAATAATCAAAATAAGAAAATAAAGAAAAGAAAAACTACTACGACCGCCGTCAGATTTCATTTTTTTCTTCTTGCTATGAATATGCTTTTTACTCCTTGTATATCAGATAGACTCGATATCGTCATCAGTCATGATCAGTCCC
>Ga0105052_10005132_pt1 | contig 13963 bp, 10 predicted proteins | sample FRY03_FD_78094 | JGI IMG/M metagenome (GOLD analysis project Ga0105052, IMG submission 78094) | Freshwater microbial communities from Lake Fryxell liftoff mats and glacier meltwater in Antarctica - FRY-03 | ecosystem: Environmental > Aquatic > Freshwater > Ice > Glacier meltwater ... | reverse complement strand
GCGGGGCGACATAATAGTCGGCGGTCCATTCGATCAGACGGCGCAGCGCCGCGCGCAGCGGTGGCACCGGCAGCACCTCCAGCAACGGCCGCAACTTTGCGTCGGGCACTTCGGTCGCGGGCAGCCGCTCCGCCTCCCACACCACGCCGACGATCCGGCGCGGGCCGAGCGGGGCTTCGACCACGCTCCCCGGCTCGACTGCCATGCCCGCGGGCACCCGGTAATCGAGCGGACCAAGCGCGGCGTTGAAGACGAGGCAGCGGACGCGGTTCATTGGCGCAGGCTATATGAGGCGCGCCGCCGAAATGACACCGGGGCGATCTCAGCGGCGGCTTTGCCTCGCGCGGTTACGCACCTATAGGCCAAGGGAATCGCCCGTCTGGAGCCTGAGATGAAATTCTTCGTCGATACCGCCGACACCGCCGACATCGCCGAACTGGCCGCCACCGGGCTGCTCGACGGGGTCACCACCAACCCCTCGCTGATCGCCAAGGCCGGGCGCGATTTTATCGAAGTGACGCGCGAAATTTGCGGGCTGGTTGATGGACCGGTCAGTGCCGAAGTGGTCGCGCTCGACCATGCCGGGATGATGCGCGAGGCTGAGATCCTCCGCAAGATCGCCGACAACGTCTGCATCAAGGTGCCGCTGACCATCGACGGGCTAAAGACTTGCAAGGCGCTGACCGGCGAGGGCACGCTGGTCAATGTCACGCTGTGCTTCTCGGCCAACCAGGCGCTGCTCGCGGCCAAGGCGGGGGCCAGCTTCGTCTCGCCGTTCGTCGGCCGGCACGACGACAACGGTTTCGACGGTATGGCGCTGATTGCGGACATCCGACTGATTTACGACAATTACGCCTTCCCCACCGAAATTCTCGTCGCCAGCGTGCGTCACGGTATCCACGTGCTCGAAGCCGCCAAGATCGGGGCCGACGTGATGACCGCCCCGCCGGGCGTCATCAAGGGTCTGTTCAAGCATGTCCTGACCGAACAGGGCATCGCGGGCTTCCTCGCCGATTGGGCGAAGACCGGGCAGAGCATTTGAGCTAGCGCGTCCGCGATGTCCGACGAATCTCCCCTCGACCGGTTCAAGTCCGTCCTCGCCGGGGCCGCCCGCGCGGTGGCGCATGAGCCCGAGATCGAGATCGCCTGGACCGCAGATGCGCCGACCGCGACCGGCACCAACCTGCGCGTGCCGATGCCGGGGCGCAGTCTGCCGCTCGCTCAGGTTGCGCAGGCGCGCGGGTTTGCCGACAGCTTCGCGTTGAAACTGCGCCATCACAATGCCGCGCTGCACGGGCGCTCGGTCCCCGCCGAGCCGGTTGCGCGGGCCTGTTACGACGCGGTCGAGCAGGTCCGTTACGAAGCGCTGGGGGCCAGGGGCTTTGCCGGGATTCGCGGCAATCTCGATGCGGCGCAGGCGATCCGCTCGGCCAGCGATCCGATCGCGCGGGCCAGCCGGGCTGACGAAGTCCCGCTCGAGGCTGCGCTCGGCCTGCTGCTGCGCGAACATCTGACCGGGCAGGCGATCCCCGAAACCGCCCGCGCCGGAACCGCGCTGGTGCGCGACTGGATCGAAGAGAAGGTCGGCAGCGATTTCGACGCGCTGGCGCTGAGCCTCGACGATCAGCGCGCGTTCCAGGGGCTGGCGCTGGACATGCTGCGCCATCTCGAACTGACCAAGACCCCCGATGACCAGCCTCCCGAGGATTCCGAGGACGACGAGGGCAGCGACGACAGCGAGGACGAGGACGACAGCGCGGACAAGTCCGACGACGATCAGCCGAGCGAGATTGCCGGAGATTCGAGCGAGGGCGAAGAAGATGCGGAGGGCGAGGCCCAGCGCGAGGAGACCGACGAGGCCGCCGATGCCGACATGGCCGACGAAGGCGAGGAGGGGATGCTCCCGACCCGCCCCAATCGCCCGTGGACCGAGCTGCCCGAGAAGTTCGACTACAAGGCCTATACCCAATCATTCGACGAGGTCGTCTCGGCCACAGAACTGTGCGACGAAGAGGAACTGAACCGGCTGCGCGCCTATCTCGACGCGCAGTTGAAGGGGCTTCAGGGGATCGTCACCAAGCTCGCCAACCGGTTGCAACGTCGGCTTATGGCGCAGCAGAACCGCAGCTGGGATTTCGATCAGGAAGAAGGCCTGCTCGACGCCGCACGGCTCGCCCGCGTCGTGGTCTCGCCGGGACTGTCACTGTCCTACAAGGTCGAGCGCGACGTCGAATTCCGCGATACCGTGGTCACCCTGCTGATCGACAATTCGGGCTCGATGCGTGGGCGACCGATCTCGATCGCGGCTATCAGCGCCGACATCCTTGCGCGCACGCTCGAACGCTGCGGGGTAAAGACCGAGATCCTCGGCTTCACAACCCGCGCGTGGAAGGGCGGGCAGAGCCGCGAAGCCTGGCTCACGGGCGGCAAGGTGCCGCAACCCGGCCGGCTCAACGACCTGCGCCATATCGTTTACAAGAAGGCCGACGAACCGTGGCGACGGGCGCGGCGCAACCTTGGCCTGATGATGCGCGAGGGGCTGCTCAAGGAAAACATCGACGGCGAGGCGCTGCTGTGGGCGCACACCCGCCTGCTGGCGCGGTCCGAAGACCGCCGCATCCTGATGGTAATCTCAGATGGCGCGCCGGTCGATGATTCAACTCTGTCAGTCAATAACGCCGGATACCTCGAGCAGCATCTGAGGAAAGTGATCGACTGGATCGAACGCCAGTCGCCGGTCCAGCTGGTCGCCATCGGCATCGGCCACGACGTTACCCGCTACTATCGCCGCGCAGTGACGATCATGGACGCCGACCAGCTTGGCGGGACGATGGTGGAACAATTGGCGGGACTGTTCGAGGAGGAATGATGAAAGTCACCGAAGCCGTTGGCACCCGCCGCTCTGTCCGCGCGTTTCTTTCCGATCCGGTGGACCGCGCCACGCTTGAGCGTGTGCTCGATACCGCGCGCAACACGCCGTCGGGCGGGAACGTCCAGCCGTGGAACGCCACGCTGCTGGCTGGCGCGCCGCTCGCTGCGCTGCTGGCCTCGGTCGCCGAAGTCCTGCCACAGGGCCGCGCGGCTCATGCTCCCGAGTACGACATTTATCCCAAGGGGCTCGAAGGTGCTTACGAGGCGCGGCGGCTTGCGGTCGGCGAGGCGCTGTATGGCTCGCTGGCGATCCCGCGCGAGGACAAGGCGGCGCGGCTGCAATGGTTTGCGCGCAATTTCCAGGCATTCGGCGCACCGGTGCTGATGCTCATCCACACGCCGAAATATATGGGTCCGCCGCAATGGTCGGACATCGGCATGTGGCTCCAGACGATCATGCTGCTGCTGCGCGAGGAGGGGCTCGATTCGTGCCCGCAGGAAGCCTGGGCGATCTATTCGGCACAGATCAGGGCGCAGGTGGCGATCCCGGACGACCACATCTTTTTCTGCGGCATGGCCATCGGCTATCGCGATCCCGCCGCGCCGGTCAACAATTTCCCGGTTCCTCGCGCCCCGCTGGCAGAATTGATCACGTTCGAGGGTTTCTAGCTAGCCGGTCCCCAAACGGGCCTCGGCACTTGGAGCGCGCCGCGAATGGTCCTAGGGGGGGGTCGCACAAAAAAAGCAACGGTCGCATGACAATAGGACAGGGTTGAGCGCACATCGGTGTGCCTTGGCCGGGGAGCTGTGACACTGATGAGCTTGCGCGCCTGCATCTCGCTGCTGGTCCCTGGCCGGGGAGCCCCGGCTCCGGCGCTGGCGCAGATCGCGCGGTCGGGCGGCGCTGTGGCGGCTGGGGGCCGCTGATCGTTGCCTGACCGCCACCGCACCTCTCGCGACCGCTCGGCCGACCTGGGACGCTCGGCGCGGCGCGGCCTGGCACAGCTCGGGCTGACGCGGATCGTAATCACCGGGTTGTTGCTCGCCATTGCGCTGGTCATCGCCGGGTCGAGTTGGAAGCTGGCGCTGCTGCGTGACGCGGAGAGCGCGCTGTATGACTTGCGCGCCGCCAACCTTTCACCCGCCGCCGATACCGACAAGCGGGTGACGCTGGTCGTCTATACCGCAGACACCACCCGCACCACCGGGCAGATTTCACCGGTCGACCGGACCGTGCTGGCCAAGGCGCTGACCGAGATCGACAAGCTGGGGCCCAAAGCGGTGGCGATCGACGTGCTGTTCGATTCGCCGCAGGATGATGATCCGCTGCTCCAGGCGTCGCTGAAAGCGATGAATACCCCGGTGTTCCTCGCCTTCGCCGATGCGCGGACCAATCGCGAGGCAATAACCTTCGAACAGGAGCAGGATTTGCGGCGCTATCTCGCCGCCGTCGCCAGCCCCAAGGTAAAGCCGACCAGCATCCTGCTCGAAACCGACAACGACGGCGTCGCGCGCCGCTGGCCGCGCCAGTATGACGGCCTGCCGCCGATCATGGCGGTGGCGCTGAGCAACGCCGGCGGGCAGGGCGATGCGCGGTTCGCGCATTACGACGGTCCGATCCGTTTCCGCCTGCCACTATCGTCCGACCGGCCGGTGTTTGACAAAATCCCGATCGATCTTCTTGCCGATCCCGATTCTGCGCCGCTGGTCGCCGAGGTTATCAAGGACCGCTACGTCCTGATCGGCGGCGACTTTTCCGATTTCGATCAGTTCGATACGCCGTTTACCCGCACCGGCAACCCGGTCACCGGGGAGACCCGGATGATCGGGGTTGAAGTGCATGCTTCGATGCTGGCGCAATTGCTCGATCACGCGCTGCCCGTGGCACTGCCGGGCTGGGCCAAATGGATCGCGGCCCTGGCGGTGATCCTGCTGGGCGCAGCAACCGCGGTGCTGGGCGGCAGGCGCGGGGCGATCATCGGGCTCCTCGTCATGGTCCAGTTGGTGATGTTCCTGGTCATCCCGTTCCTGCTCGAACGGTGGGGCGTGAACACGCTGAGCTTGCCCTCGATGGGTTGGATCGTTGGCTGGGTGCTGGCCTTCACCGCGATCACCGCCGCGCTGCGGGTGATCGGGGCGATGGAGCGCGAATTCGCACAAGGGGCGCTGGGCAAATATTTGCCGCGCTCGGTCGCTGCCGAGATCATGCGAAATCCCGAACGGCTTTCGCTGCACGGCGAAAAGCGCGAGATTTTCTGCGTGTTCTCTGATCTCGAAGGCTTCACCAAGCTTAGCCACGGGCTCAAGCCCGAGATCGTGGCGAGCCTGCTTAACCAGTATCTCGACCGTCTCTCGGGCATCGTCCTCGAATATGGCGGCACGCTCGACAAGTTCGTCGGCGATGCAGTTGTGGCATTCTGGGGTGCGCCGATCGCCTATCCCGACGACGGCGAGCGGGCGATGCGCGCGGCTTGGGCAATGTACGAGGCGGGCGAGGATTTCCGCCAGAACGTGCCCGAGGGTATCCCGCCGATCGGGCGGACCCGGGTGGGCCTTCATTTCGGCGAGGCGGTGGTGGGTAATTTCGGCGGCGAGGGACGCATCCAGTACACCGCACTGGGCGATGCGATGAACACCGCATCGCGGCTCGAAGCGGCCAACAAGGCGCTCGAAACCAAGGTCCTGGTCAGCCGCGAGGCGGCCGAGCGATCGGGGCTCGACTGGTTTCGCGCGATGGGCACGATCACGCTGCGCGGGCGCGCTACTCCGATCGAGGTGTTCGAACCCGTTCCGATGCTGGCACCCGATGCCCGGTCCGTGGTAAACACGCTTGTCGAGGCGCATGGCACCGGCAATGCAGAGCTTGTGCAGCGACTCACAGCCAAGCTCGGCCAAGCCGGGCAGGATCCCGCTCTGGGCAATCTGCTGGAGCGCTTGCGGAATACACATGGAGGTGAAAGTTATGTCCTGGGTTAGCAAAGGAGGAACCCGCGCGTTGCTCGGCGGCCTGATGGGGGCAGCCACGATGGCGGTTTCCGGCGCGGCGCTGGCGCAAGCGGTGGTGGTCCGCTCGACCGGGCCCTCGGCCACGACCTATCCGCAAGGCAAGAAGCTGGCCGCCAACGCCAAGGTCACGCTGCGCGCGGGCGACCGGATCACCGTGCTCGACAAGGCCGGCACCCGCGTGCTGGCCGGTCCGGGCAGCTTCACGCTCGATTCGACGCTGGCGCGCGATACCTCTGCGGTCAGCCGGGTGTCCAACGTGCTCGCCTCGGGCGCGACCCCGCGCACCCGCACCGGAGCGGTGCGCGGCGCGGTCAGCGCTCCGCGCCCGACCGTCTCCCCGGCCGGGCCCGACAGCGTATGGTATATCGATGTCAGCAAGGGCGGGGCCTATTGCCTGTCCGATCCCGCTTCGATCGTGCTGTGGCGTCCGAATCGCGATCTCGAGGCCACCGCCAGACTGGCCGCGGTCGCGGGCGGCAAAGCTACCGAGATCACCTGGCGCAAGGGCAATCCGCTCAAGCTGTGGCCGGTCGATCAATTGCCGGTCACCGATGGCGGCAAATACACCTTCGCCGATCCGGTCGGCCCGAACGTGACCTTTACGCTGCATCTGGTCGGCACGCCTCCCGCCGACGAGATCGGGGTCGCCTCGCTGTTTGCCGACAAGGGCTGCACCGCGCAGCTCGACGTGTTCGCCAATGCGGCGAGCGAATCGGCTGCGGGCGGGCGCTGAGCGATGCGCGGGGCACGCAGGCTGATCGGGGCATTTGCCTTGACGTTGGGAGCCGCCGCAATGGCTCCGACGGTTCTGGCGCAGGCCATCGTGGTGCGATCCACCGGGCCATCGGCGGAAACTTACCCGAAGGGCAAGAAACTGGCGACTGGGTCAAAGGTGACGCTCAAGGCGGGCGACATGGTGACCGTGCTCGACAAGGCCGGAAGCCGGGTGCTGCGCGGCGCGGGAAGTTTCACGATGGACAGCCGGGTGCTGCGCGACCGCGGGATCATCCCGCTGCTGTCGCGCTCGCTGAGCAGCCCGCAGGCGATCCGTGCGGGCGCGGTGCGGGGCGGATCGAGCCGCGATGCGGCGGATTCGCCGATCCCGTCGAGCATCTGGATTGCCGACATCGATCGGGGTGGCAAAGTCTGCGTTCCGCAGGGCAGCGACCTCTACCTGTGGCGCTCGAAGAACAGCGCGCGGCGTTTCACCTGGCTGGGCGAGGCCGATGGCGGCGGCACGGTCCGGCTGGCCTGGCCGGCGCGCACCTCGGCAATCTCCTGGCCGACCTCGATCCTGCCGCTGATCGCGGGCCGCAGCTATCGCAGCAACGACGACGGTGTGGCCGACAAATTCGTCGATCTCGAGGTGGTTTCGCTGGCCCCCGACGCGATCCCGCAAGACGCCGATGCGCTGGCTGCGTTGCTGTTCGAGCGCGGCTGCGCGGTGCAGTTCGAGCTGTTGGCGACTGCGCTCGAGCGGACGTCGGCAGAGGCAGTGAGCGGATTGTAAGGTTTTCTCGGTCGTGGGGTTGCACCGGGGAAGACCAGATAAAGTGCGACAAGGGCCCTGCGGGGTGACCGCGGCGGCTTGACCGCTCCCGCCGCGCGCGGGCAAGGGCGCAGTCATGTCCGAAAGCCCTGACCCCGGCGTGCCGCTCCGTTTGTTCAACAGCCTGACCCGGCAGCTCGAAGAGTTCCGTCCTGTCCACCCCGGAGTCCCCGGCGTGCCGGGCAAAGAGCCCGAGGCCCGGGTCTATACCTGCGGGCCGACGGTCTACAATTACCCGCACATCGGCAACATGCGCGCCTACGTGTTCGCCGACGTGCTGGGACGGACGCTCAGCTGGAAGGGCTACAAGCTCACCCACATCATCAACATCACCGATGTCGGCCACCTGACCGACGACGCCGATGCGGGCGAGGACAAGCTGGAGAAGGCGGCGAAGGACAACGCAAAGTCGATCTGGGACATCGCACGGCACTATACCGAGGCTTTCTGGGCCGACATCAAGGCGCTCAACATCCGCCAGCCAGCGCAATGGTCGATCGCGACCGACTATGTCCCGGCGATGATCGAATTCGCCCAGTCCATCGAGGAACATTGCTACGAACTGCCCGGTGGGCTCTATTTCGATACCTCGACCGTAGCAAAATACGGCGCGCTGGCGCGGGCCGCGACTGACGAGGGAGAGGGCCGGATCAAGGCTGTCGAAGGGAAACGCCACGCCGCCGACTTCGCGATCTGGCGCAAGACCCCGCCGGGCGAGACGCGCCAGATGGAGTGGGATTCGCCGTGGGGCAAAGGCGCACCGGGCTGGCATCTCGAATGCTCGGTGATGAGCGGGCAGCTGCTCGGCTTCCCGTTCGATATTCACACCGGCGGGATCGATCATCGCGAAATTCACCACCCCAACGAGATCGCCCAGAACCAGGCGTTCTGCGGCTCGGACGCGAGCGGCGCGAACATCTGGATGCACAACAATTTCCTCGTCGAACGGTCGGGCAAGATGAGTAAATCGAGCGGTGAGTTTTTGCGGCTGCAGTTGCTGGTCGACAGGGGCTACCACCCGCTGGCGTATCGGCTGATGTGCTTGCAGGCGCACTACCGGAGTGAGCTGGAGTTTTCTTGGGAGGGGTTGCAGGCGGCGCTGGTGCGGTTGAAGCGGATGTTCAAGGCCGTCGATGTGCAGTTGTGGCGCCAGTTTGAAGAGTCTGGCGAAGCTGTTGACTCACCCAGTTTGTTCGAACCAATCCCGCGTGGTCGCTGGTCGGAGCTTGCCGTCTTTGGTTGGCTTCAGGATTTTGACAACGCGATTTCCCATGATTTGAATACTCCAAACGTGATGCCGATTGCGGAGTTGGCCATGGTAGAAAACGTGCTTGGCGATCCAACGATATCTAACAAGTTGCGATGGCATGTCGTTGCAACCATGGATCAAGTGCTCGGATTGAAATTGCTCTCACTCAGGCGCACCGACCTCCGCATCCGCCCCAAGTCCGCCACCATCACCGAACTCGAAATCGAAGCCATCCTAGCCCGCCGCAAGGAAGCCCGCGCCGCCAAGGACTTCACCACCTCGGACGTGCTGCGCGACGAACTTGGCGCGCAAGGGGTGGAGGTGATGGACGGCGATCCGCTGGGTTGGGACTGGAAGCTGGGTTGATCGACGAAGAGACCCCTCCGTCAGCGCTTCGCGCTGCCACCTCCCCATCGCAAGACGATGGAGAGGATCGGAAACGTCGCGAATCCTCCCCATCGTCTTGCGATGGGGAGGGGGACCGCTCGGCAAAGCCGGGTGGTGGAGGGGGGATGCGACGGCCGCCCAAACCCGCATCGACGGTAAAGCGCGCCAAACAACTGCGCCGTCAGATGTCGCTCCCCGAAGTCCTGTTGTGGCGCGAATTGCAGCGTGCGCCCGACGGCCTCCGTTTCCGCAAGCAACACGCAGCGGGTGATTTCGTGATCGATTTCTTCTGCGCGCGGGCCAATCTGGCTATCGAGATCGATGGAATTTGGCACGACATGGGCGACCGGCCCGAGCGGGACGAACGCCGCGATGAGTGGTTGCGAGAGCATCGGATCGACACCGTTCGCGTTCCCGCACGAGAGGTCTTGAAGGATGCGCGAACGGTCGCTGCATCTATCGTGGCGATAGTTTGCGACCGGTTGATTCTGTTCGGAAAGCGCCCCTCCGTCAGCGCTTTGCGCTGCCACCTCCCCATCGCGAGACGATGGGGAGGATTGAAAGTACCCTGTTGCCCCGGCACTACCGGGGAACCGGCGGCACATACAGAAACACCTCAGTCAAACTCCCCCTAGCTTTTCACAGACTTGCGCGAAGGTGCGGATAGAACTTAGGCGTGTGAAATGACCAGAACCGTCCTCGTCGCTTCCGCGCTCGCCCGCCCCCTGCTCGAACCGCAGCTGCCCGAATGGGTCGATGCGCGGTTCTACACCTCGGGCGAAGAAATGATGGCGCTCGCGCCGCATGCCGAGATCGGCTGGTTCGACATGGAGAACAAGGAGCCGATGCTCGAGGCGATCCGGCGGGCCGAAAAGCTCAAGTGGCTGACCTCGATTTATGCCGGGCTCGACTTTCTGCCGTTCGAACTGCTGCGCGAGCGCGGCGTGATCGTCACCAACGGCGTCGGGATCAACGCGATCACCATCGCCGAGTATGTCGTGATGGGGATGTTGACCATCGCCAAGGGTTATCGCGAGGTGGTCCGCGCGCAGGACCGGCACGAATGGCTGCCGGACTCGCCCGGCAAGATCGAGCTGGCCGGGAGCAAGGCGCTGCTGCTTGGCTACGGCGCGATCGGCAAGCTGATCGAGAAGCGGCTCACGGCGTTCGAGGTGGAGGTCACCACGGTGCGGCGCACTCCGGGCCCGTCCACGCCCCCCTTTAACAGATTGGGCCCTGACGACTGGCGTGCGCGACTGGGCGAATTCGACTGGGTCATCCTTGCCGTCCCCGCCACTCCCGAAACCGACGCGATGATCGGCGCGGCAGAGCTGGCCGCGATGAAAGCCAGCGCGGTGATCCTCAACATCGCGCGCGGCACCGTGATCGACCAGTCGGCTCTGGTCGAAGCCTTGCGCGCAAAGTCCATCGCTGCCGCGTTCCTCGATGTCACCACGCCAGAGCCCTTGCCGCCCGGCGATCCGTTGTGGGACCTGCCCAACGCGCATGTCACGATGCACCTTTCCGGCCGGGCGCAGACCATGATGTTCAAACGCTCGGCAGACCGCCTGATCGCCAATCTCCACCGTTGGGGGAAGGGCGAGCCGGTCGAGCCGCGCTTCGATCTCGAACTGGGATACTGAAGCAACGTTATTTCCCAAAAGGCAGGGGTGACTTGGCCCCCGGGCTTTGATAGGCCTTGCGACGGCGGGTAGACGGGGGGCTCAACAACACGTCACCGCCACGGGCCGCGCAGTCGTGAACCGGGACAGCACGCCACATAGCGTCGCCAGTCCCCAGCTTTGTCTTAAGGGAGCGAGCTTATGTCCGATTCAGGCGCGAAGGGTGGGCAAAAAGCCTCCGATCTATTCATCCAGTGCCTCGAGGAGGAGGGCTGCGAGTACATCTTCGGGGTTCCCGGCGAGGAGAACCTCGATTTCCTCGATTCGCTGTCGCGATCGACCAAGATCAAGCTGATCCTCACCCGGCACGAACAGGGCGCAGGCTTCATGGCCGCGACCTATGGCCGCCATACCGGCAAGACCGGCGTCTGCATCGCCACCCTGGGCCCGGGCGCGACCAATTTCGTCACCGCCGCAGCCTATGCGACGCTCGGCGGTATGCCGATGCTGATGATCACCGGCCAGAAGCCGATCAAGAAGTCCAAGCAGGGCCGCTTCCAGATCCTCGACGTGGTCTCGATGATGGGGCCGATCACCAAATACACGCACCAGATGGCGGCTTCGGACAATATCCCGAGCCGGGTGCGCGAATGCTATCGCCTCGCCGAGGAGGAAAAGCCCGGCGCGACGCATATCGAGCTGCCCGAGGATATCGCCGACGAGCATACCGATGCCCGGCCGCTCAAGCGCAGCATCGTCCGCCGTCCCAGCGCCGATCCCAAATCGGTGCGCCAGGCGGTCCAGGCGCTGGAGAACGCCAAGTCGCCGGTGCTGGTGATCGGCGCGGGTGCCAACCGCACGATGACCGGGCGGATGTTGCTCCAGTTCATCGAGAAGACCGGCATTCCGTTCCTGACCACCCAGCTGGGCAAGGGCGTGATCGACGAGCGCCATCCCAAGTTCCTGGGCTGCGCGGCGCTCTCCGCCGGGGATTTCGTCCACCGCGCGGTCGAGGACAGCGACTGCATCGTCAACCTGGGCCATGACGTGATCGAAAAGCCGCCGTTCTTCATGCGCGAAGACGGGCCGACGGTGATTCACATCTCGTCGAAAACCGCCGAGGTCGATCCGGTCTATTTTCCGCACATCGAGGTGATCGGTGACATCGCCAACGCGGTCTGGCAGATGAAGGAGGACATCGTCCCCAACGGCTCGTGGAAGTTCGACCACATGCTGGCCTATCGCAAGGGCGAGGTCGATCACACCGCTCCGCTCGCGGCCGATGCGCGTTTCCCGATCTTTCCGCCGCACCTGGTCCAGCAAATTCGCGACGCGATGCCCGACGACGGGATTATCTGCCTCGACAACGGGGTCTACAAGATCTGGTTCGCGCGCGGATATACCGCGTATCGCCCCAACACCGTGTTGCTCGACAATGCGCTGGCGACGATGGGCGCGGGGCTACCGTCGGCGATGATGAGTTCGATGGTCTATCCTGATCGCAAGGTCATGGCGGTGTGCGGCGACGGCGGGTTCATGATGAACAGCCAGGAGATGGAAACTGCGGTGCGGTTGAAGCTCAACATCACCGTGCTGATCCTGCGCGATGACAGCTATGGGATGATCCGCTGGAAACAGGCCAACATGGGCTTCGTCGATTTCGGGCTGACCTATGGCAACCCCGATTTCGTCAAATACGCCGAAGCCTATGGCGCGATCGGTCACCGGGTCGAAAGCGCGGCGCATCTCAAGGAATTGCTCGCGCATTGCAACAGCACGCCGGGCGTCCACCTGATCGATTGCCCGGTCGACTATTCGGAGAACGACCAGATCCTCAATATCGACATCAAGCAGCTGTCGAAGGAGCTGTAATCCATAACCCGTCGCCCCGGCCTCGCGCCGGGGCCCCGCTTTCCTTCTCGCGGCGGGGAAAAGAAAGCGGGTTCCCGGATCAAGTCCGGGATGACGTGGAGATTTGCAGACGTGGCCCAGCTTAAAGATACTTACCCGCTCTACCTCAACAACAAGGCGGTGCAGCCCAACACCAGCCTTGCGGTGACCGACAAGTACACCGGCGAGGTGGCGTTCCGCTGCGCGCTGGCAACCCCGGACGTGATCGACGAGGCGATTGCCGGGTCGGTCCGCGCGGCCGAGCCGATGGCGCGGATGGCCAGCTTTGAGCGGCAGGCGGTGCTCGATCACTGCGTCGTGCGGTTCAAGGAGCGGTTCGACGAACTGGCCTATTCGCTATGCGTCGAGGCGGGCAAGCCGATCGCCGACAGCGAGGGTGAGGTCACCCGGCTGATCGACACGTTCCGAATCGCCGCCGAGGAATCGACCCGCAATTACGGCGAGGTCCAGCCGCTTGACATTTCGCCGCGCGCCAAGGGCTATATCGGCATGTGGAAGCGCGTGCCGATCGGCCCGTGCAGCTTCATCAGCCCGTTCAACTTCCCGCTGAACCTGGCGGCGCACAAGATCGCGCCGGCCATCGCGATCGGCTGTCCGTTCGTGATGAAGCCCGCCAGCCTGACCCCGCTCGGCGCGATCATCATGGGCGAGGTGCTGGCCGAAACGAACCTGCCAGAGGGCGCGTTCTCGATCCTGCCTGCCAGCCGCGACGGGGCCGACCTGTTCACCACCGACGAGCGGCTCAAGCTGCTGTCGTTCACCGGCTCGCCCGGGGTGGGCTGGGAACTGAAGGCCAAGGCCGGCAAGAAGAAGGTCGTGCTGGAACTGGGCGGCAATGCGGCGGTGATCGTCGATGCCGACGCCGATCTCGACCACGCACTCGCCCGGATCGTGTTCGGCGGATATTACCAATCCGGCCAGAGTTGCATCCACGTCCAGCGCGTGATCATCCACGAAAGCGTTTACGACCGGTTCCGCGATATGCTCGCCGCCAAGGTCAAGACCCTGGTCCATGGCGATCCCAAGAAGCGCGAGACCTTCATCGGCCCGATGATCTCCGAGAAGGAAGCGACCCGGCTCAAGGGCTGGATCGATGCGGCGGTGGCGGGCGGGGCCACGCTGCTCGCGGGTGGCGGCCGCGAGGGCGCAATGCTCGAAGCCACGCTGCTCGAAGGCGCGTCGACCGACAGCGACCTGTACCGCGAGGAGGCGTTCGGGCCGGTTGTGATCCTCAGCAAGTTCAGCGACTGGAAGGCTGCGCTCGATGAGGTCAACGACAGCAAGTTCGGGCTTCAGGCGGGGATCTTCACGCGCGACATCCACAAGGTGCTGGACGCCTGGGACCACCTCGAGGTCGGCGGAGTCTGC
>Ga0105052_10005112_pt1 | contig 13995 bp, 10 predicted proteins | sample FRY03_FD_78094 | JGI IMG/M metagenome (GOLD analysis project Ga0105052, IMG submission 78094) | Freshwater microbial communities from Lake Fryxell liftoff mats and glacier meltwater in Antarctica - FRY-03 | ecosystem: Environmental > Aquatic > Freshwater > Ice > Glacier meltwater ... | reverse complement strand
CTGCGACGCTGCACTCGCTGGTCTTCTTCCGGATGGTGCGCTGCAACCAGTGCATGTCGCTGCCCACGGAGGTGCTGGTGTCGTTCTCTGAGCTGTGGCGGCTGATCGTGCGGTTCTCGCCGGCCGAGGCCGACGCGCAGGGCGAGCAGACGGCAGTCTTCCGGCAGGTGGCGCGTGCGCTGCCGCAGCTGCGGCGCGTGGAGTGGCTGACGCTGCTCGGGCTGCAGTCTGCGAACGACGCGTCGGCGCTGGGGAGAGCGCTGGCCTCGCCGACGGCTGGCGTCTCGGTGCTGCGCCTGGACGACGCCGTCATGGCGTACTGGAGGATGCACATGCTCGCCGTCGAGGGCATGCAGGAGCCGGAATTCTTGTGCTTCTGGCGCGGGCGCCAGGACAAGGTGCTGTCCTTTGTGCAGGCACTGCACCCGCGCCTGGGCGAGGCGTCGGGGGTCTCGGTGCTCAACGAGCTCATGTACATGGTGGTGTGCGAGGTCTTCACCTGGGAGTGGTAGCCGGGCGCAGCTAGCCCGTCGTGATGGTGACGTGCGAGCTGTTGTAGAGGGGGGAGAAGAGGTGCACGAGTTGCAGCACGCTGAGCGTGAGCACCCCGGCGTCGGTCGAGTCCGGCTCTGGTAGGAGGAAGTCGGTGTAGAAGGTCTGCGAGCAGAGAGCGGGTGTGATGATTGAAATAATAAAGAAAACGAAGCTGCGAGTCATCGAGTGAGCGTGTTTGCTGTGTTATATGCGCTCCTCTGTGCACTTGTGGGCCTGTTCCGTGAGCACGAATTCAGAGGACGTGGGAGCAGATATATTTAACAAGCCAGCGGCTTGTTCAATGTGTCAGTCTCTCTTCGACGACAAGCGCGTGATCACGGCGTTCATCCTGATCTGGACTGTGCTGTCCTCTGCGGTGTTCTGCGCCATCATGATAGACGACAACAGCCCCTTCCTCAACTTCGGGCCGAGCGAGCGGACGGTGCTCTTCGGCGTGAAGCTGGACACGTGGGGCATCTGGTGGTGCGTGGCGGTGTACACGTTCGTGAGCACGGCCGTGGCCGCGTACGCCTCGGACAGCATCGTGCCGTGGATCACAAACACCGTGCAGGACCACAAGACGCAGTACATCCCGTACTCGAAGGTGACGTGCTTGTTCATCATCCAGGTTTTCACGTGCTACGCGGTGATCATGTCGGTCATCGGCCTCTTTGTCGCGCTCTCGCAGGTGGACTTCATGCTGATCCGGCTGGCAGCCGACCTGCTCGTGAACCACTTCACGACCTTCTTCTTCCTGAAGGGCAAGCTCGTGAACGTGCGGCGGTACAACCGGCACAACAGCAAGCCCGTGGCGAGTGACGACAGGTCGAGCGACGACGAGTTCGAGGACATCACGGTGGGCCAGCCGCTGGCGCCCCCGGGGGTCCCGAGGTCCGACGACGGCGTGTAGGCTCACATGCTCGGCACGCTGCACGTGACCAGGGTGAGCTGTCGCGGCTGGAAGAAGGTGCTGCACATGATGCAGCCGTTGGGTAGCACCTCGAGGTCCGAGAGCATTTTGTCGTCGTGGAGACAGAGCCTCTTGAGGGTCTGTGTGTGGTGCGTCTTGGCCACGATGCGCTTCGAACGGTGCGACGTGTGGCGTGCCATGGCGGTCGGGTGCGACCGTGTGACGGGCACCAGTTTCGCGACGGCCTGCTTGTCGCTGTAGAGGAAGCTGAAGGGCTCGAAGAAGAGCGCGTCCAGCGGGAGGCGCGAGTCCCGGGGACACGCGTGTACGTGCATGTAGAAGTTCCCGTGCGAGACTGTGACACAGGGCAGGGGCACGGGGAGCCGGGTGTCGCCGTGGGTGTAGCAGAGCGTGCCCGCGAGCACGGTCATGCTGCCGTCGGTGATCGTGTGCCGCGGGTCGATGGCCTTGTCCGCCGGCCCGGAGCTCGGGGTCCATGCGCACGAGAGCATGCACGCGCGTGCGCGCTCGACGGTGTCGCTGGATATCCCGCTGAGAGGGACGGAGAGGACCGCCTCCAGGATGGCTGTGCACAGGGGGACGTGGTGCTTCGAGACAGCGTTGAGGTGGCCGCAGATTTCTTTGTACAGGATGGGCTGGCCCAGTGGGCATGTTTCACGGACGGTCGCGTGCACCGAGAACGGGAACATTGCGCGGGAGCTGCCCAGCCTTAATACTATACCCGTATCTCTAAATTATTAAAGAAGAAAACATTGCGGGTAATGCGCGCAGCCGTGTTTCTCGTGTGTGTGTCGGTGTGCCAGTGTCTGAGTGACTCGAGCTCTGTCGATCTGAGCGACTTCGGAGGGCGAGTGGCGACGTGCCCGAGGGCAGGCTGCGCGTGCGCGCCGGGCCTCACCGGCGAGCCGTGCGCCAGCTGTCCGGCCGGGACCTTCAAGAGCGGGCACGGCGACGGCGCGTGTGTGCTGTGTGGGGCGAGGGCCACCTCGCTGCCGGGGGCCCGCAGCGCTGCCGAGTGTGTGTGTGAGCCGGGGCAGCGCCTGCTGGCCGGGGCGTGCGGGGCCTGCGGTGCGGGCACGTACAAGGCGTACTTCGGCGCCGGGCCGTGTGCCCCGTGCCCTGCCAACGCAAGCTCGCAGGCGGGCAGCTCCGCGCTGGCCGACTGCTTGTGCGTGGGAGGCTTCTCGGGGTCCGCTGCGTCTGCCTGCACTGCGTGCGCCGCTGGCAGGTACAAGCACGGCGCAGGCCCGGCGACCTGCACCGAGTGCCCCGTCGACACGTACAGCGAGAGCGCTGCCCTGGCGTCGATCGCGGGCTGTCTGCCGTGCCAGAACCACAGCAGCACTGAGGCGAGGCTGGGCCGTGCGGTGGCGGACGCCTGCGTGTGCGACGCAGGCTACTACATGGCAGCGGGCACGTGCCAGACGTGTGCGCGCAACAGCCACTGTCCGGGCGGCAACGGGATCCTCAACTGCACGCAGCACTCGCACGGCGGCCCCGGGCTGGTGACGGCTGCGCAGTGCGTGTGCGACCACGGATACTACCGCAGTGGGACCGTGTGTCAGCATTGCGTCGCCGACCACTGGTGCGCCGAGGACGCGATGACCGCGTGTCCGGCTGACAGTGCGTCGCCCGGGGGGAGTCAGCAGGAAAGCGCCTGCGTGTGTCTGGGCGGCTTCGAGCGTCTCGCATGAGGGCCCCTTGTATTTACGAGAACTGCCTCGCCTGCAATGGCCCTCGTCGAGCAGGGCAGAGGCACTGACACCACGCATGTGCTGTTGGCGCTGAACTACGTGTGCTTGTGTGTGTCGTTTGGGCTGATCGTGTCGGACCTGTGCGGATTGCCGTACTGGTACGGCCGGCGGGTGCACCCGCCCATCACGCCAGACGGCCATCTGCAGTTCCTCTCCGAGCACATCATGCGGTGCAAGTACAGCTCCGATTCTCGCTGGCTGGACTTGCCCTGGGTGGTGGTCTATCTCTTCAACGTGCTGCTGGTGCAGGCACTGTACACGTGGGTGCGCCTCAACATGGTGATGCAGATGCAGAACGCGCACTTCACGGGCAGCAGAGGCGTCAGGCTGCACCCGCTACTGCACGTGGGCTTCGCTGTGTTCCTCGGCATCTCGCTTCTCGGGCTGCTCATCGTCGTGGAGTTTGACCACGACTACATACCCGCAGACATGACAGACAAGGCCAGTGCGATCGCGTGGGTGGACCGGTCACGCACACACTTTTTCGGCGTGGTGATGCTGATTGGGGGCTACTTCGTACTGCACCTGCCCATGATATACGTGTACACGTTGCGAGTCTTTTCTGCACACGACTACACGTGCATGTGCAACGGACCCGTTGTCGACTCGGCACGCCGCGCAAGCCGGCCTGCGATGATCCGCAGAGGGCTCTACATCGGCAGCGAGAGCGTGTACTTCTTGCTGTTGTGTCTGTTCGCGATACTAGTGATGATCGGGTTCAATGCGGGAGCCGTGACGACCGAGTACGTACTGCTGCTGGCGTTTTTGTGTGTTGCGTTCATGGACCTGCTTGTCAGCTACAGACTCCTGCAATGGTACCGGATGTGAACGTGGTGCACCGATCGCGTGTCGGATGCGCGGGTCTGGTATTTAAGACACATACTTCACAGTCAGTTCATTATCAAAAATGACGAGACCAACCAGGAACACGAAGCAAACACAGAAGATGCAGGAGTACAACAACACGCTCAGGTCGCGTGTGGCGTCGCGTGTGGCGTCGCGTGTGGCGTCGCGTGTGGCGTCGCGTGTGGCGTCGCGTGTGGCGTCGCCTGTGGCGTCGCCTGTGGCGCTGCCGCAGGCGCTGCCGCAGGCGCTGCCGCAGGCGCTGCCGCAGGCGCTGCCGCAGGCGCTGCCGCAGGCGTTGGAGCCACTTGATTGGATGTGGAACTTGCAACTGCCCCAGACGTGGCCCATGCTGCCTGTGCAGATGACTCCCGGGCCCTGGCGGGTCTCTCGCGAAGAGGTCTGCGCTGTGGAATCCGACATCTCCGCACACGAGGTTGCCTGCGATCCGCACTGGTGATTCAGTAAGTGGTTTTCACTAGATTGTGTAATAAATATTGAACAGAACGACTGCGTGGTGTGTCTGCCGCAACGCCTTTGTCCTTGCGCATTTGCTATATAACAGTCTTTGGCACAGTGCAATGCAGTCCGTGCTGGTGTTCACGCTGCTCGGACTCGCAGAAGCGTTCCACGGTGTCACGGTGGAGGACGTGACGTGCGCGGTGTGCAACACGAGCCACTTCTGCACCGCCGGAAACGCCTTCCGGTGTCCGGCCAACAGTGACTCGCGGGAGCCGAGGACTCTCGTCGAGCACTGCGTGTGTCGGGGCGGGTACGAGCGCCGCAACAGCACGTGCGAGCTCGGCCTGCAGCCGGCGTGGTATCTCGACGGCCAGCGGCAGGCGTGCACTCCCAACAAACTCACGATTGCGGACGGGGCGGCGTCGCAAGACATGTGTGTGTGCGAGCGTGGCCTCGAGCGCGGAGCGGACGGCGGGTGCGTGCGTTGCGACGACTCGCACTACGGAGCCTCGCCCAACCTCACTGCATGCCACGCCTGCCCCGGTCACAGCCGACACCCGGGGCTCACCGCGAGCACGACAGTCGCCGACTGCAGGTGCGACCCAGGCGCCGCGGGCGAGGACGGGGGCCCGTGCGTGCTGTGCGCCACCGGTCAGTTCAAGTCCGAGCGAGGCAATAGCAGCTGCCGGCTGTGCGGCGTCGACACCTTCGCCGAGCAGCCCGGCACGAGCGACCCGGCATGCAGCGAGTGTCACGCCAACTCCTCAGCCGGGGAGGGAAGCGTGCGGCGCGACGACTGCGAGTGCGACCCCGGCTTCGCGTCGCAGGCAGGGCATGCCTGCGAGCCGTGTGTCGCCGGCTCGGTGAAGAGCAGCACGGCGAACGAGGCGTGTGGCCTGTGCGGCCCGGGGTTCTTCCAGGACGAGGCCGGGAGGACCGCGTGCGACAGCTGCGGCGTGTACTCGGTCCCGGTGGCCAACCACACCCGGTGCATCTGCCAGCCCGGGCACTACGAGAGGGGGCAGGCGGCCGGGCTGGCCGAGTGCGCGCGGTGTCCTGTCGACACTTTCCAGGTTGCGTTCAGCCAGGCTTCGTGTACGCCGTGTCCCGTGCACAGACGCTCTGGCATCGGCTCCAGCAACGTGGCAGAGTGCCGCTGTGAGGAGGGGTGGTACGAGCTTGAGGTCCTCGGGTCGTGCGTGTCGTGTGTCGCCGGGAAGTACAAGGACTACGTCAGCCACGACGATCAGGAAGACTGTGCACTGTGTCCTGCTTTCTCGCACTCCGGCGCGACGAGCACGGCCCGCTCCGAGTGCACGTGCAACGCCGGGTTCACCGGGCCCGATGGTGGCCCGTGCACGGCGTGCGCGCCGGGCAGCTCCAAGCCTGGGCCGGGGGACGCCAGCTGCACTGCCTGCCCACCCGACACGTACCAGAACCTCTCTGCCGCCACCGCGTGCGAGGCGTGCGTGCTGCGCTCGACCTCGTCGGAGCAGAGCGGGCGCGACGACATCGACGACTGCCTCTGCGACAGTGGGGTGGGGCGGCTGGGGGCCCGAGACAGTCCGAGTTGCGTGACGTGCGTGCCGGGCGAGTTCGAGAACACCTCGTGCCAACACTGCGCCGATGACAGTTTCACTGACACCGCGGGTGCCGAGCAGTGTCGGCCGTGCCCGGCCGACGCAGGGACGTATGCGGAGCCGCGAATCCGCTGCTACTGCGACCCAGGGTTCACCTCGGACACGTCCGAGGCCGTCCCTGCGTGCACCACCTGCCCCGCGCACACATACAAGGACGAGCCGGGCAACGGGAGCTGCACAGCGTGCTGGCGCGACTCGCAGGCGCTGGAGGCGAGCACCGACGTGGGCAGCTGCATGTGCAACGCGGGGTTCCACCACGGCGACGCGGAGCCGGCGTATCCGTGCTCGGTCTGCGCCCGTGACCACTACCAGGACGACATCGGCACCGACGCCTGCAAGCAGTGTCCGCCGCACACACACACAGTGGCCACCACCAGCACGGCGCTCACCGACTGCCTGTGCGACGCAGGGTTCTCCGGGCCTCTCGGAGGCCCGTGCACGGCGTGCGAGCCGGGCAGCTTCAAGGCTGGGCCGGGGGCCGGCAGCTGCGTTGCGTGCCCAGCGGACAGCTTCCAGCCCGAGACCAACGCCTCTGCGTGCGTGTCGTGCCATGAGCACTCCTCCTCGGCGGAGGGCACGGTGCTGCTCGCGACCTGCAAGTGCAACAACGGGTTCTCGGCGATCGCCGGCCCGGCGTGCGTGGCATGTGAGCCCGGGACGTTTGCGCACGTCGAGTCGCAGGTGTGCACAAACTGCTCGGACGGCACGTTCTCGGAGGACTTCGGCGCCATAGCGTGCAGCGTGTGTGGTGCCCACGCCCTCTCGCACGAGCAGCCGCACGTGGCGTGCCAGTGCGACGCGGGCTTCGTGCTCGCAAATGCAAGCTGCGTGGCGTGTGGGGTCGACTACTACAAGGACCGCTTTGGCGACGAGGGCTGCATGCGCTGCCAGGCGCACTCGCAGGCCCCGTCGGCGTCCCTGCGGCAGGAGGCGTGCCAGTGCAACGCCGGGTACGAGCAGGACGGGCCTGCCGTGTGCCAGATATGCGAGCCTGGCACGTTCTCGGACACGCTGGACACCGTGGCGTGTCCTGCGTGCGCGCATCCGTCATTCTCGGGCGCGAGCGGACAGACTGTGTGCACCTTTTGTCTCCCCGACTCCTCCGTGGACTACGCGAGCACCGGCTGCCAGTGCGACCCGGGGTTCACGTCGACCGGGCGCGACGGCGACGGGGCCGAGCACTGCGAGCAGTGCTCGGCCAACCTGTACAAGGAGACGCAGGCCAACTCGCCGTGCCTCCCGTGCCAGAACAACTCGCAGTCGGAGCAGCGAGCGACGTCCTTCGAGCAGTGCCTGTGCGATCGGGGCTACGCGCGTGTCGGCCGCGGGTGCGTGGCCTGTGCGACCGGCACCTTCAAGGACCACACCAACAACTCGTACGGGTGTGCCGCGTGCGCTGACGGCTTCACCTTCGCGGGCGTGCTCGCCGCCGAGGAGTGCGAGCCGTGCAACTCGCTGTGCCCCGATGTGCCCGGCGAGCCGCGCCGGTACGTCTCGCGGGCATGCAACGTCACGCACGATGTCGGCTGCAGCCCGTGCCGTATCTGCGCCGCCGGCACGCACGCGTTGCCGGAGTGCTCCGACGGCGCGAACCGCGACCGCAACGACACTGCGTGTGCGGCGTGCCTGGAGGACCACTTCTGCGAGGGTGGCCTGGCCATCACCGCGTGTCCGGTGCGGTCGCACACGGGGCCGGGGGCGGCAAGCGTGGGGGCCTGTGTGTGCGAGCCCGGGATGTACACGACGGCGGGGCCTGTGTGCGCGCCGTGCCCCGAGGACTTCTTCTGTGCAGACAACGCGCAGCATCGCTGCCCGGCGCACGCACTGACCGCTGGCGGCTCCATGTCAGTGCTGCTCGACTGCGTGTGCGACGGCGGCTATTTCAAGAACATGAGCACCGCGACGAGCTTCTCCTGCGCCCTGTGCACGGTCAACGACTACTGCTTCGACAACAGCCTCTTCAACTGCTCCAGCCCCCGCATGGTGAGTCTTGCCGGGTCGGACGAGGCAAGCGACTGTCGCTGCGTCTCGGGGTACTACAACAACGGGACAGAGTGCGATCCGTGCAAGGCCGACTCCTTCTGCGAGGACGGCACCCTCACGGCGTGTGCCCCCGACCGCTGGACGGCCGACCTTGCCCTGCGCGACGGCCCGGACAAGTGCCTGTGCCGCCCAGGCCTGTACCTGCACGCAGCGAGCGGGGAGTGTGTGGCCTGCCCGCTGAACCGCTTCTGCGAGGGCGACAACGTGGCATACCAGTGCACCCGCAACAGCTCTACAGCGGGGGAGCTCGGCCGGCAGCGCTGCGACTGCGACCAGGGCTTCGCGAACCTGGACACCGGCAACGTGCTCTCCTGCGTGCCGTGCGCCAGCGAGTCCTACAAGAACTACAGCGGCAACGCGGCGTGCTCGACGTGCCAACTGTGCGTGAGCCTGCTGACGTACGAGAGCAGCGCCTGCGTGCCTGTGGCGAACCGCGTGTGCGAGGCGTGCTTCAGCTGCGAGCAGCCCTTCTTCCAGGCTGCGTCGTGCAACGTGCAGGACGACACACAGTGCGACAACTGCACCCAGTGCGACGTGGCGACGCAGATCGAGACGCGTGCGTGCAACGAGGGCAGCAGGGACGCCCTGTGCGAGGCGATCCGCTTCGACCACGTCTGCCTCACCGGCTCGGTGGCCGGCAACCATACGCTCCGCCTGCAGCCGACGTGTTTGGCATGCGAGGTTCGCCCCAGCAACGACCCGGCCGACCGCTGGTTCGACTTCACGACGCCTGGCAGCGTGTACGCCGACGTGCACAGCTGCTCCGTGCGGTGCCGGGGCTACTCGCGGCTGCGCAACGAGTCGCAGCCCTGGATGGGCTGCCAGAGCTGCGAGACAGGCAACGTGCTGTTCCGGGCCATGGGCCCGGGCTGTAACTTCACGTGTCGGGACGGGTTCGCGCTCAACGAGGCTGGCAGCGACTGCGAGCTGCCTGTGCTGCGCCAGGGCCCGAGCAACACGCTGCCGAGCATGAGCATCACGAACTGGGTGTACGGGGCTGAGGGCCACAACATCACCGTTGCCCACAGCAACAGCAACCGCTTCGTGATCCTCGTCGGCGGGCACGCGCCGCACGGCTGTGGGCCCGGCGTGTGCTGTTACCCCGACCTGGTACGGGTCTCCACCAAGCAGCAGATGGGCCTCGCGGCGCAGACGCCCGAGGCCTGCTCGCAGAACTTCCCGCTGACCAGCGGCAAGCTGTCGCAGACGACGCTGTGGACGCACGTCCCGCACACCATGCTGCCACGGCTGGCTACGTGCACGGAAGAGCAGACCGGCTTGCAGTGCGATCTGGTCTTCACGCTGTTGGACGTGCTGTTCTGGCGCACGATCCCGCAGACGCTGCGCATCCACGTGAACATGACCAGCTCGCTGGTGGTGCTCAACGCCGAGACGCGCTACCTGCCGCTCGAGACTCTCGCCGTGGAGATCATCCTCGTCTCACGCAGCGCCGCGAGCGACACCTGGCAGGTGGCCCTTGGGATGCATGCCGTGGCTGGCGCCCACTGGCTCGTCGACATCGCGGTGCGAGGAATGGACCAGCACCCCGTCTCGGCGGTGTGTGGCCGCTACGACGGCAGCACGCAGGTGCTTGCGCAGCCCTACTTCAACGTCTCGGCCACCCGTGCCGTGTGGCTTTCGCAGTGGTCCTCGGCGCCGGGCACGGGAACCGTGCTGATGACGCTGACCCTGCGGCGAGCTGGGCTGCTCATGAGCGTGGCGGTGGTCCGCAACGTGACGCACGCCGTGGTGCAGTGCGTCGATCGTGTGCAGGTGGCACAGCTGGCCACGGGGGCGGTCATCGGGATCGCAGGACTAGGCAGTGGCGCCGTGCACCGGGCACAGCGGCTGGCTGCCGACACCGTGTGGAAGACGACCGGACACGGCAACGCCGACCGTCTCTTCACCTTCGTGGCGCACGGGGTCGCAGGCGCGCCTGTGGCGGCCACGCTGAGGCGCCTGCTGGCGGTACACACCACCGCCAACGTGACCGGGCTGCCTGCGCTGGTCACCCGCTTCAGCGGCGGCAAGCTCGTGTTCGACTACGCATTCCGCGAGTGGTGCCGGGCACAGCACGGCTGCGAGTACGAGTACATCGCACGCTACGCCCGCCTCGCCGGGAGGGGCAACATGCTGCGCGTCGACTGCGCCCAGCCGCAGGCGTCCGCCGAGTGGCTGACGCACGCCATCGGCGCGCACCGCGACGCCGGGCACATCGCGGCAGTGTGCATGCTTGCAGACACGCTGCCGCACGCCGTGGCGTATCTGGTGGCCACCGGCCAGGTGCTCAACCGCCGGGAGTGGTCGCAGGAGGCCTACAATACGCTGCTGTGGCCGCAGTTTGCGTTTGAGACGCTGGTGTCCTAGACCCGCAAGATCGATGTGCGCAGGGTATTAAACAGCGCAATGAAGTTGAGGAATGACTGCCCTCTCCGAACGCGCGATCATCATACTGGTGTCAATCACACTGGCCTGCGGCATTTCCTACCTCGTGCTGCGATACACAAGTCTGGTGTAGTCTGGTTTATTACATTACAACATCACCGGAAATTTACCCTCTGCAACTTCGCCGACACAGCAACCCGCAGGTGCTCGAGGTTGTCCACCCATCGCAGCGCATGCTCCATCGGCATGTGTCTCTGGCACAGCGGCACCTCCTGTATCACGCCCAGCTCGTCGTCGAGCACCCGGATGGTGTTCACTGAGTTGATCTTGGCACAGAAGTGGCAGCTGCGGACCGGGGCCAACGGCTGTCTTGCCGACACGGCACTCTCGCACCCCGAGAACTCCGTCCCCAACGATTTCCAGGTGTGTACTCGCATGCAGTAGATGCAGTAGTAGAAGCTGGTGTCTCGGATGCGCACGATCCTGCCGACCGTACATATGCCGACGACACAGCTGTGGTCCTTGCACACGGTGCACGAGGCCCTGCCGTTGGCCATGACGCGCATGCCGGGGTCCAGACACACTCTGTTCCTGCTCACGCACGTCAGGCATATTTTCATCGACATCGTGCTCAGGGCGTTCAGGGTGTCGTTGTGTATTATGTTCTTGATCTTCGTCAGCTGGGCGTGTCGTATGTTGTACGGCAGCTGGTACAATCCGATGAAGTCGTGTATCTGCTTGATGCGGTACGCGCCGGGGAGCTTCAGGCAGGGGGTCGCGAGCATGGCGTAGCATATGTGTGCAAACGCAGGAGTGCGCAGCGCCTGCAGCAGGACACTGTTGCCAAACGTCTGTGTGCTGGGCCTGGCCACCGGCACGCCATGTGACCGCGACTTCCCCTTGCACACACGGTTGCACTTGTCGATGGCAATCTGCGCCTTGAGATTGATGTCCGACATGTCCAGGACGCTGGTCTGCATGGCGATGTGGCGGAAGGTGTCGCATATGATGGTGAACTGCTTGAAGATGTCGTGTATGTCCTGGTGCAGCCCGAATACCTGCGTGAGCATCAGCGTCTCGTTTGGCATGTAGCTGGAGACGAAGAAGACGAAGTACTCGATCATCGCAATGCGCAGGAGGCACATGTTGCTGGTGCAGAAGATGTACATGTCGACGGCGGTCCCGCGCGCCTTGAGCGTGTGCGTGAAGGCGATCAGCTTCACCCGCAACGCCAGCACGGGCTTCTTGTTGCAGTGGGGATAGAGGCCGAGGCAGTTGGCGAGGATGATGTTGACGATGTCTGGCAGGACGGAGGCGTGCTCGGGAGAGAAGGACGGGAAGTTCATCCTGTTGTGCTTGATGTACGGCATGGAGTAGTGTATCAGGCGACTCATGAGGTCGCTTGACGTGTTCTGCTGGTTCGTGACGAGCTTGCTGATGAACCTGCCAATGTCGGGGAGATGCAAGGTGGAGAAGACGTGCTGCGGGTCGGTGATGAACATTTCTGGCGTCCCCGCCTCCAGCAGCGGGCTGCGAATCGCGAACATGAACATGTACAGCATGTAGCGGTCTATCTGCCCCTGCACCTGAGCTCCGTTGTTGGCCTGCTTGTTCAGCGCGTCAACCGTTGAGAACACGGCGCACTCTTCAATGTTCCTGTGGTCGTCTGTAGGCCCCGTTATCAGAATCTGCTCGAATTTCATACCCGTGAATATGGTCGGTATGACTCGGTGCCTGGATTCTGCGCCAGTGATGACGGGGCCTAGCAAAAATCCGACATGCTCACCCGGTACTGTCGCACGTGCTTGATACCACTGATGATCTCGACCTTGTATCGGTTGCGCTGGTGCGACACGATCGGGACGGGCATCGTGTGCACCGGGCCATTGGGGGGGCAGATGAGCATGACAGACGGGTGATACTCGTCGACCTGGTTGCAGATGTTGCCGTGCTTCTGGATCACGGCGTTGATGGTGTGTCCGTTGTATATGGTCTTGTAGTAGAGCAGCTGGGTTGTCTTGCGCAGACACAGCACACACATGCCCTGGTACGCGTTGTTCACGTTCGGAATGACGAACTGCGTGCACACGAACGGCGTGCTGCTGTCGATGTGCATGCACTCGCAGTTGGACCCCATCACGCAGTCTTTCTCGGCACTGCTCGTGCTCTCGCGCATGTAGCGCTCCTCATACACACGCGTGACGATGGGGACGTCGGGGATGTTGTTGTGTGCCTCTATGCTCCCGAGCAGGCGCTCAAACGGTATGTCGTTGAGGATGCTTTCCGTGTCGATTCTCAGGTCGCACGGCGGCACCGCGCTGGGCGGCCGCCCATTCCGGCTCTGCGAGATGATGCACTGGATCTCGTCGGCCACGCGCTCGTCACGGCTATCGTCAAACTGGATACGCTGCCGCTTCGCGTCCACACTGCTGACGGCGGCCACGTTGCGCCGTTTGTTGTTCTGCCATACCACCGGCAGCAGCATATTACACCCCACACGTCGGCGACCGTGACCAGCATGCTTGTTTTTTTTTCATTACTGCAACGTTTCTTGCTCCTCTTGCTGAGGTTAATCCGTAATAAACATTCCTACACACTGCAACGAATCACTATATAAACCACCGCGGGCTGTGGCAATGTATGTGTCGGGCATCTCGCTGCCGGGCCTGGTGACTGCCGCCGTCAACCTCTCTCTGCTCTCACTGGCCGCCGCGTTCCTGTTCAGTCGTCTCGCTCGCTATGCCCCGCCCTCAGCCACGTCGGTGACGAGAGTCTGCATGCCGCTGCTCTCGTTATCGAGCGCCTCGAGCGTATCATACAGCAGGGGATGAGACCATGCGGCCAGGTCCATGCACTTCTTCGTGCGCGGGTTGATGAGGTGTCGGCGCCGATGCAGGTTGCAGAGGATGCTGACATCGTCGGCGCAGTACGAGTTGAGCTCGGCCCATCGCGCCTCCCGGGCGAGCTGGATCGCGAAGAGGCCGCTGCCGCTCTTCATCGGCATGTCGTTTTCCTCGCACAGCAGATCCAACTTGAACGTGTGCTGGTGCAGCAGCCGGCTGCACTCGAGGATGTCGGTGGTCTTGAGCACCCACGCCCGCACGGTGGGCTCGGGGAGGCCCAGCGCCTTCTGCATGAAGGGCAGGTCGAAGCGCACGCCGTTGAAGGCGCTGAGACTGACAGCCGCGTCGAGCGTCTCCGTGAGCTCCGCGAGCATCGGGGGACTCAGGCCGCCGTGCTCTGCATCGTAGCGCGCAAACTCGAAGGTCTTCTGCGTGCCTGTGAAGATGCACTCCGTGCAGATGACCGAGATCTTGCACTTGCCAGGGTCGAGTCCAAACGTCTCGATGTCGAAGGCCAGCATCACGCAGCGCCGCCGACTGCCCAGAACCACCAGGCCATG
>Ga0105052_10005105_pt1 | contig 14005 bp, 2 predicted proteins | sample FRY03_FD_78094 | JGI IMG/M metagenome (GOLD analysis project Ga0105052, IMG submission 78094) | Freshwater microbial communities from Lake Fryxell liftoff mats and glacier meltwater in Antarctica - FRY-03 | ecosystem: Environmental > Aquatic > Freshwater > Ice > Glacier meltwater ... | reverse complement strand
GCTCATGGAGCCATTTGCTGGGCCTACTAAGGGGGGCACCCATGTCACCGTAGATGGTTACTTCTTGAACGATGGGGATACACCAATGTGCCAATATGCCTCCCAACACGGCTTGGAGTTAGCGGGGCTGGATACTTTCGATGTCGGGAGCAGTAGTACAATAACTACTGCCAGCAGCACCCGCTGCACCAATGGAATCAATTGCACCAACAGCACCAGCAGTGGCAGCAGCAGCTTACTTAGTATGTCAAGGAGGGAGGCAGTATACTTTCTAGAGGTGGTATCAGGGGGTTCGAATTATACAGACGGGACATTCCCCTTAGTCATGGGAGAATGCGTGGATGACAAAGATATTGTGTATGCCATCGAAGTTGGAAATCTTGCTACAGGTTACACGGATGGAATTTTCGATCTAGAAGTTCTGTGCGAGTTGCCATGTACAGGCACCAGTCTCGCAGCACAGTACCGGGTACAGGGAGAGGTTGTTACCAACGTTTTGCTGATTGAGCCTGGAACAGGATATAACATCTCCCACCCTCCTCTGCTGAATGTAAGAGGGTGCAATGGTGCAGGCATTGCAGGGACATGCACACCTGTTACATTTCAAATCAGCATGGGCAGAAGTTGCGTGACACCAGGTTGCTGTCAAAACACTGTAACCGGGAAGTATTCGGTTCTGAAAGGGCAAGTTCAATCTGCTACAATCACTGATGGAGGCAGTGGATTCAATCATCGATTTCCTCCAGAGATGATTATGAGCGGCTGCAACGGTTCTCGTTCAAGCAGCGGGGATGGGTGCAACAAATGCATCAATGGACTCTTCATACCCTCTGGCACCTGCACGAGTGGCGCTGCATGTGCTTGTTCAGGCAGTCAAGTGTATTGTCAAGATTCTTCAACCGGGTCGGTTAATTGTCAGTGCGCTGCCCCAAACGCAGGCGCTGAGTGCCGATCTTCATCGGATTGCACGGGTGATGGCAAGTGCTTGCATTCAGCAAAGCTTCGGGTGCTTGTTGCCAACGTGACTCAAAGGCCAGGAACACGTGGCCCACAGAATGAGATCATTTGCTATATTCCTCGTGTAAGATCTCCTAGTTCTGTGCAGAGCTTCTTTCAGTACCAATCTGTTTCAAAACAGTACTATGGTATGGCTCGAATTTTTATCAGGGTGAAAATTCACAAAGGAGAAGAGTTCACTGCAAAAGCACTCATTTATCACTTTTACGATCCACCGAATGTGAACACAGGTTATCCTAACAGCGCATCAAGCCGCGGAGGATCCCGCATCACCGTGACTGGTGCACTTTTCAAACGTGAAACGGATTTGACGACAGTCAGATTGCCGGATGATTCTGAGGAAGCACTGCGCGATATGAAGATTACTTGCAGATTGCATAACAGTCTCAAATCGCAGCCAGGAATTTTTATCAACTCAACTCATGTATATTGCCAGGCAAACCGGATTTGTTTCGATGGCAGCACTATGTCGGGATGTAAGGAATGCATTTTGGAAGGATGCCATCAACCAACTTTTGATTACTCTCACAGCTTACCCACCAATACTTATTTTAATCTGCAAGTGGCTCTCAATGATCAAGACTTTGCTGACGACAAGGTCCGTTTTCACGTTTATTCCATCTCGTCGTTCAGACCTTTCGGGGGTGTCTACAATGGTGGCACTCATGTGTCTATTGCAGGTATCAATTTTGACCGTGACGGCGCGGGTCCATACGATGCTCACTGCAGATTCTCTCGAATTATTGTGCCAGCCAGATACGATCCCGTGCAAGAGCTTATCAAGTGCTTGTCACAACCGTTGTTGGATATTTACACTGTTCTTGAAGTACACTTGGGCTCTAACCTATCTGACACCACGCTATGGACTGACAATGGACAGATCTTCAACATGTACACAGCATATCCTCCTGGCCTTTCTGTTAGCCCTGATTCGGGTTCTTTCACAGGCAAGCAGCCCCTTCGCTTTGATGTGCCAAGGCCGCACCAGTTCAACCATTTTCGATTTCGATCATTTGACTTCAATACAAATTTTGAAGGAGTTGAGGCTAGTCTCATTGTCAGCGGACAGCGAGATGATGACCCGCGAACCGACCCTCATTTGATTACGATCGGTCGAATTATCTCTATGGAGGTGAATCTGTTTATGTGCCTGGAAGATCTTGCTTGCGACGGGGGTGCTGCCTGCCTCAAAAAATGCAAGATCAGGACGCAGCATTGCATCTGGGAGCGTATCTGTCCACCGAGGGGGGATTGCCAATGCCGATATCCTGATATGCTGACGAAAACCTATGTTGAGGATTCCGATGTGTCCTTCGGGTATCGAAGGAGGATAGATGAAGAAACCTTTGAAGTGAGCTTCCAAATTGAACCGACAGATCAGGTTAACCTCATCACAGAAGCAGTGGCACACGTTTTGGATAGTGGCCTTATCAACACATTGATTCGTAGTGACTGGGTACAAAAGTCAATCGCCATTCTGAATCACCCGACACTTGATCATTTGACTATCACTCAACAAATGCATCCAACGCCATTCAAATTCTTTTCGCAATTCGCAGCGTTTGCAAGGTTCGGGCCACTGATCACAGAGGGCTGGGTCTCAGAGCTTGTAGCAATGGAAGCTGAGATAGCAAAATCACCGGTTGACAGTCCAGCAACTGTTCAAGTTTCGTTTTGCATGAATGGTCAACAATTCAGCCAACAGCCAGTTTCGTTCTATTATTATACCGTCAACTGGATCACTCCATTTGGCGTACCAGTCAATTATCCTGATGGTATAGGGACAGAGCCAGATAAGACAAAATGGTTGTCTTGCCCAGATGCTTCCAAGTTCTGTAAATCTACCGTCACTAAAGACGTCAGAAATGTTTTGGCAACAATTCGCATATATGGCAACAACTTCAGAAGTGAATCCCGACCGGTCAAAGGAGCTATTTTTGAAAATCCAAAATGCCGCTATGGTGACTTTGATGATACGACTCCTGGTCTTGTAGGGCAGACCTTGCAACAGCTTGAAGTTGTGGATGGTATAGTGAACTTTGAATTTGGTTTTGTTGAGTGTCTACAGCCTTCTTCTCTTATGCTTGCAGCACTAATCAATGGAGAGGACACGACGAGACGTGTTAGAGTGGAAGTTGCTCTAAATGGTCGTGACTTCAGCTACAGTGATCTTAAGGTTGATGGCCCAATGGGTCTAGTTTTCTTTGAAGAACCTTTACTGACGAAATACGAACCAAAAGTAGGCCCAATCAGTGGGAATACAAGCATTGTGATCACTGGCAAAAATTTCCGGAAAGAGGCATCTGAATCGAAAACGCCCACTTGTTTCTGTCAGTTTTCAACAAATTCGGGATTGACAAATCCTCCCTTCCAGACGGTGCCGTGCAAAGTTCTTTCGGAAACGCAGGTCTCGTGTGTCTCGCCTCGATTCAGTGAAAATGCCTATGGATATGCGGCTAGCACCTTCCGACAGCCTCCTCAACAGATTAGTGTGTACGTTTCTATGAATGGATTTCACTGGCACACTGAAAAATTTGATAATCTAGCTGGCCCCAGATTTTCATTCTTTGATGTTCAATTCATCACTCCACAGTTGTCAGCAATAAATTTTCTGCCCGTCCATTCTAGGGATTTGATGGTCAATGTTGGAAATTTTGTGAATCCCGATTTGTTATTCATCTTTTGCTGGTGGAAGGTACCAGGCAGCACGATCACGTCGAAATTCGTTGTTCGAGGCCAGCAAAACTTTGGTGGTGCCAACCTTTATGTATGTACAATCCCAGATTGGTCGTCAATCAATGTCAATGGCAGGCCAAGCGAAGAAATGTTACCGTGCAAGCAGTCTCAATCGTATGGTGAATCCATTTGCAATTTAGATGGTAGCCTAGAAGTGCCATTCGGTGTTGCTTTCAGTGACAATGTCGACATAGCCATGTTGAAAGGGTCAGACTTTTCTTTGAGTAAGAGATATACGTTTTATGCTATGCCTAGATTTTTTGATTTCCTGCCGAAAATGGGCGACCAATTGGGAGGAACTGAGATTCAGATTTATGGCAAAAACTTCCTGGAATTGCCAACTCTACAATGCATGTTTGGGGAAGCCGCAAGCAGGCAAGAAGCTCAGAAAATCATATTTAAAAGCGACTCTTTGATTGTATGTGTAGCTCCGAAAAAAACTCTCACTAATACAGTCAAGCTTTCTCTCACGATGAATAACGCGCATTGGATGACGTGTGAAGCTACTCCTGGCTGCACCTTCGACCACCCATACTATAACGGGGCAACAAAATCTTGCTGCTCATGGTACAACACGATCCAGAATGAGGAGAAACAATTAACTTCCTTCACGTACGCGCGGCGTCCGACTCTCAGTGCGCTGCAGCCCAATGCAGCCCCCAGCCAAGGAGATTCTGATTTGAAAATCATCGGAAATAACATTGTAACTGGTATTGACGGGATCGTGTACGCCTGTTTGATCGACGGCGATATTGTTCCTGGTAAGTTTAATGTTGATGGGGGCCTTCAGTTCATGACTTGTCTCACAAGACCAAATATGCGAGTTGGAGAATTACAAGTGAAAGTTAGTATTAACGAATTCGAATGGTCCACCGCTTCTCAGATTCTCAACGTCTTTCAGCCGCTCAGACTTTTCCGGATCAACCCGTCCTTAACGATGTGGGACAATCCGATCACAGAAATTACGATAATCGGTAAGAATTTCATCACTCCAGATGCTCAGATCGGGAGCTTGCTTGTGCGTTTCGCAGAATTTGATGAAGAAGGCGTCGTCAAGTGGAAAAAAGATATTTCTCCCACTTTGTTTGGCCCAGACATACAGGACATTTCTGAGCCTGCGCTGTTTCCCAATATTATTACAGATCTAGTGACTATTACGCCTCCAAAGCGCAGTCCATGTACGCAAGTTGGAGCACGGTTTTGTGAGCCAGGGGTAGTCAATGTCTTCGTCAGTCAAAACGAAGGCACAGAATGGACGTGGGAAAATGTTACTTTTACTTATATCCGTCAGCCAACTCAAAAGACGGAATGTTTTGGAGGAACCCCTCTCGAGATTCCTCAAGATTTCTGCGCTGTCGAGGCTAAATTGGATTTCGATAACTTGAATCATCCTTTTGTTCGATTCATTGATGAGTCTTACAATCGTCGAGGTAAATGTGAAGTTGGCAAAGACAGATTTGGTCAAGCCGCGCGCTCTGGAGAATGCAAGTGCACCTCGAGCGATTGCACGAGTGGTGCGTACGATTGTGGAGACCAGAAGAAGGATTTCACACTTGGCTGCTCCATCAAGGCTGCAATCACGCACGTGTCTCCTCGAAGTGGGCCTACCGCAGGAGGCACGTTCGTTCAGATTCGTGGCCACAAGATTGATAATGGAACTGGCTACTTTTGTAAATTTGGCGTCCAGACTGTGCCAGCAACGTGGAATATGAGCAGCCTTCTGGTGCAATGTGAGACTCCTCCTTTACTCAAGAATGGTAGTGTGGAAGTCGAGATTTCTATAAGTGGAGGTTCCGGCGACGATCCAGATCGTGATGCAGAATGGACCGTGTCGCATGGACATCACACTTTCCATTATTATGCACCACCAACAATAATGGGGCTTGAACCATCCATCGGACCGGCAACAGGAGGCACGAAAATAACGATCACAGGAGGAATGACGGATGCACTCATGGCTCTAGATACTCGGTATAGATCCATTACTACAGACCAATATGGGGGTGCTGGGTGCAATGGTGAGCAGTCTGGTGGTCTCTGCAGGGGTATGTGGTTATTTGGGAGCTACGAAGATTATGGGCCAATTACACCCGGGTTCGAAACTGCGTGTGTTTTTGAGGAGCATTGCAAGTTTCAATTGTATCAGCAGCATGATCTGACTTGTCGATTCTGCTCAACAAAGAATCCAGGATACTGCTTCTTGTCGGCTGACACAACATATCTCTTGCCCAATGTCATTCAGTGCATAACCCCTCCTCATGAGCAGTTGCTTTCTCTCGACATAACAGACCCGTACGATGATGTGACGGTGGAAGTCACGCTAAATGGCGAGCTTTGGCATGAATCTCCTATCAATTTTCGCGTGCATGCCTACAATAATATCACAGAAATACACCCTGAGGCTGGGCCGGCTGTTGGAGGCACTTGGGTCACGCTAGTAGGCACGGGGTTCATTCAGTCAGACCTCACCATCTGTAAGTTCGGTACTCGCACAGCCGCCGAATTTAAATTTCTCAACGAGACACACGTGGCATGTCTATCTCCTGCAAACACTGTATTAGAACAAATTCAAATAGACATAGCATTCAACGGTGTGCAATTTGAATCAGCTCAATCACTTTTTGAGTATATTGCCCAGTGGAAAGTCAAAAAATTGTTTCCACAGTTTGCGCGAGAGGTGGGGGGGGGGGTTGTGTCGGTGATTGGCTTTGATTTCAAGGATGTCAGTGCAATAGCTTGTAAGTTTGGTGATCATATTGTGACAAAGCCCCATGCCGTGTTCGTGTCTGCAAATGAAATACTGTGCCGCGTTCCGGAGAACATCATTAAAAGGCCGACTTTTGTGACAGCTCAAGAGACCTGCGATGGAACATACATCCAAGGAAGTTCTCGAAATGACACAGGCTGGACAATTTGCCAGGGTTGTACTGAATGTTGCAATTGTCCCGATTGCCCTGACTGTATGCCTGTATGCAGATGCCGTGAAGGTCTAGGCCAATCCTGTTGTTCACCAGCTGATCCCTCGGACCTTAGAAAATTCGCCACACAGTGCCCTCCTCAACCGCAGCTCAAGGATTCACAACCTAGGTCACTCTGCTTGCCACCTGAATATGTCTGCAAATTCGTTTCGAGTGACGAAACTACGAAGGTGCTCGAGTGTACTCTACTGAAATTCAAGGGCACCCTTCATTCGCCTCCTCAACCAACTACAATGATCATCCCATCCGACATGGACTTCTTGCATCCCGATTTAGCCCTCCGTCTCACTTTACCGTTCCACGTCGCTCTGGATGGCCAAAGCTGGTATTCGGGCTGTGTCAATGCTCCATTTCTGGGAAATACAGCTGAGAGCGATGCAGATTACATAGCACCGCCGTGCATCACAGACGACGACGCTGCCGTCGAGCGCTGGTATGGCACTTTTACGTACGTCGAAAAATACAATGTCACAAATTTCAAGCCAGGCATTGCGCCACAGCTGGGGAAAACTCCAATTACAGTAATTGGCGAGGGATTCGTTGATTCTCAGGACATCAAGTGCCGATTCGGTTGGAAAGATGATGGCACGTTTGACCCAGACTTCCGAGTTGGTGAGGAGGGTGAATTGATTGGAGTTGAGGCCAATGAAGTCAGTGGAGTGTTTGTCAATTCGTTTACCATCATCTGTGTGTCGCCGCCCTTGGATACGCTAGTATACGATGAGTTGAGCAAGGGGGCCAATTTTGTCCCGGTGCCTCTTCAAATTTCAATGAATGGTCTCCCAATGGAGTACTCAGACATCACTGTCGACTTTGTGTATTCTCCGCCTTGGGAGTTGTCATACATTGAGCCGAGGAACAGCCCAACCATAGGTGGCTCGATGATTACATTTTTTGGACCATACTTTTACGACTCAGGGCAGATTATGTGCAAATTCGGAGATCTTTTTGCCACGCAGGTGAAAAGAGTTGGTAACGGAGAGGTCGTTTGCCGCACACCTTCTGTCGACATCCATCAGAAATTGAACGTGAGTATTACTGTAGATGGGACCTCGTGGAGTGACTACACCAACACAACAGTGATTGAGTATTTTGGTGTCAGAAATGTGCTGCTCTTCGGAGAAAATGATTATGGGCAGCTTGGATTTGGTGAGGTTGGTGAACGTGTTTTTTCAGGCAAACGATGCAGCACAGGGAAATATGGCAAGTTTGACTGCGAAAATGACGGTGATTGTCCGAGTGGCAACTGCGTTGAAGTGACTGTTCAGTCGAACAGGGAGCCCACGTTCCTTGATGAATTGTTTGCTCGCAATATGACGGGTATTGCAATGGGCCAGACGCATACACTCATCATTTCCTCTGAAACTTACTCGGATGACTGGGGTACAAACCCTCGACGGGGGATCGTGTATACGTGGGGGGACAATCTAGTGGGTCAGATGGGTTTTGGTTTTGCTGGGCCATCTTTTTTTCAGTACGACTTCAGTCTTCCCTCGGCGTTAGTCTGCTTACCCTCGGCAACCTACCTCTTGGACAGGCGACTGGACTCACGGCCTATCGTCGGAATTCCTAATGACTGGCCAAACGACGACTGGATTGTCCCTACGTGCATCCGGAAACAAGATGTCAAAACAGAAGGCATTTGGCTCATCTCTGAAATCATTTTGTACAACCCGTTCTATTACAACAGAGTTACTGCAGTTGCCGCAGGTAGCTTTCATAGTATGGTGATTACCGAGAGCAAAGACCTCTATGTGTGGGGCTGGAATAATGATGGTCAACTCGGAATGGGTCCTCTGGATCTTCGGCCAAATATTGCATATCCTATGCACGTTGTTTATTTTCGAAGGAAGCTGACATTGAAGGCAAATATTGTCAAAATTTCTGCCGGGTTCGCGCACTCGGCAGCTGTGGATGAAGAGGGACGATTGTTTACGTGGGGTAACAACAAATTTGGTCAGCTGGGTGTTGGTGATTACCTGTCACGACGATTTCCGACACAAGTTTCCGGCTTTACAGATCCGCGAGGTATGCAGTACAAGATTATCGACATTAGGTGCGGACTCTACCACTGTATTGCACTAGATATTGTAGGTGCGGTGTGGAGTTTTGGTTCTAATAATCGTGGGCAGCTTGGAACCTGCGAGTCGGAGCTTGTCTTATTGGATTCCATGAATTTGGCCTGTGAAAAGCCGACCCCTGTGATGGACAATGCAAGGACTTTCCGTCGCAATGTTCCAAAGAAAGTGGATTTCCTGGACGTGTCAGATTATTCAGGTGTCATAATCGGGAGGCCATTGATTACGAAAATTGAGGTAGGCGCGTTCCATTCTATGGCCATCGGTATTCCATGCATCACAGGTTTGCTGGATATGAATGATCCCTGCCCAGCGTTTGACACGACAGCAGGGGATTTTTACGTGTGGGGAAACAACAAGTACGGGCAGCTGGGAATAGGGACCTATTCAGACATGACCTTTAAACAAGTTCCGTATCTTCAGCGCAGCGTCAACACTATCTCAACTCGATGCAGAGAGGGTATGACGACAGATTGTGTGGCTGTTGAGGACTATTTCCGTACAGGCAAACGGGTTGTGAGCATGGCAGGAGGAAGTTGGCACACTTTGCTGGTTCTTGACCAGAAAGAAAAGATCGGATATAGGCGATCTTACTACACTGTCAATCGCTTGTATACCTTCGGTAACAACGACGAAGGGCAACTAGGCCAGGGCGATCTGATTCTTCGCGACGAGCCCACACTCTTAGTGACAAATAATGTCAAATTCCACGAACTCGGTGGAAATTTCTACCAATCCCTCTTTACCCAGGGGTGTCCACCTCACGATGGACTCGTCTGCAACGGTAATGGATTTTGTTTGGAACAAGGTGTGTGTGACTGTTATCCGGGATACAGAGGATTTGACTGTTCGATTGAATGTGATGGAGGCGCCGAAAATGTGTGTTCGGGACACGGCAACAACTCAATGGCAATTGAAATTGCCAAATGGCGACAGCAAGTCATCCTGGCAACATCTGGGCATGCCTTGAAGAAACGACTTGATCAGGCCTTCCTGGGATATGGCTGCATGTCCGCAGGAATTCTGAAATCGGTCCTGTTTGACGAAATGACAGAATGTGTCCGGGTATGTGTAAATCCAAATGATGTTTGTGTACCCATTGAGAGACTAAAAATTTCGAGCACAGCTCTCTCGAGCTTATTTGACCGAATGGTGTCAGAATATCCATCTTTGTCAACCGCCGTCAAAATTATCAGGGATGACTGGCCGCTTCATATGTACAACCAAGGATTCCGTTTCTGGAAGTATCCCTATCACGCACGTGGTGAAAGCCTCAAAAACTCCACAGTTGGTCCATCGGATGGTCGATGGAAGAAAAGTGATATCTATCCTATCCTTACCATGTTGCAGAACAGGTCAACGTGTTGGCGTTCGTACAGTTGCGAGGTAGGACAGTGTTCAGTTGATCCTGGATTTACACGAGTCTCGCCCGGTGAGTCTATGTTAGACGTCAACCCCGGCTGCCGTGACGGCTGGACAGCTCAGCAGCATTTCCAAAAACGTATTGAAGAAGTTGACCAGGCTTGGAGCAACTTAGAGATGGAAAATCCTTACTGCGATCCGCAGGTGGTTGCAGACAAGTATGAATTAAAGAAAGAACAGGTGCAATTTATTTGGTCTGTCTTTGAAACAGATGCAGAAAATGTTAAGAACAGAATGGCTGCTGATTCTTTCTACAAGCTCAAGTTTCCGATTTCAGGCGACCCAGTCCAAAAAGTTCGTCAAGTCTGGGAAGCGTTCGATATCCACTGTCAGAACTATACCATAGCCCAGATTGTGTTGGGTAAGTTTAAGAAGCACCTTTCCAAATACTTTCTGCACTTTAGACTGTGGTATCGAGTATTGTCTAAAGCCTATCTCTTGCGTAAAACTCAATCGCAATTATCCATCTGAAATTTCTTCTTTACTAGCAAGCCTTGGCTGACCATCTTTCACTCGATATTGAATTTGCATCTTTTGAATGAGATGATGTATTTGTCATCAACACATTTGTATGCTAGCATTGGAATCTTCTATGCATATGTGAGCTAACTTGGAAATACATTGCTACAGGTTGTATGCTTGATGGCACGTGTTCGTGCGGATCTGGGTGGACGGGTCCTGCCTGTGATGTCCCCTGTCAAGGTGGGCCCAAATCGCCCTGCAGTTGGCACGGCACATGCCGTTCCGATGGAAAGTGTATGTGCGAAAGAGGCTGGACAGGACCTGCCTGCAATATTGAATGTTCGGGTGCTAAACAAGACCCGGATCATTGGCCGTGCAATCGTGTCGGCAACTGCAATGGATGGTTCGTCAATCCCAGAACGCAATTGACCTTAGGCCCAACAGACAAAAATGAAGAAAAATTCTTCTCTGTCGGGCGTGGTATTTCTTTTTATAACGTTGGGACCTATGAGGCGCAGAATGGCACATGCCAATGCCACTATGGCTACCGGTCTGATTGGGGCCGAAGTGACTGCTCTCTAAAGTGTCCCGGGGCTGAGCCAACGTACTCGGATGAATATGGCGAGTGCTTCGACAACGGTCAATGCAACGCGACTGCATTCTGCAAGTGTTACCCAGGATATCGAAATTTCTCGTGTAATGTAGAGTGTGCAGGTGGGCACAAAAAAGAGGAAATTTTAGAAGGGGTATATTCAAATGAATGCACAGCACAGCTAGTCTGCGACGTTTTCCCGGATTTTGTAATTACAACACTAGAAGGTCCCGTTTTTTGCAAGGACATGGATCCATTTGACGATGCTTATAGTCGAGATCACAAGGTTAACATAGGAGGTATTTACTTGAGAGTTCATAATGGGCTTTGCCAATTTGAAGATCGTGAGCCCAGGCTGCACTCTAGGCAGTTGCCCCAAGGTGAATGTCCAGGGCCAGAATGGTGCGATCCATACCAAGTGATTGCTGCTCCTGCGAAAGCTCTATTCGATAAGACCATTTGCGGAAATAATGAGAAGTATTGTGTGGAGCATAAAACAAGGAAAAGAAATTACACAGGTGCTGATTATGTTTCCACGGTGCCTTTTCTTGACCCAATCTTAGGTCCGCCAAATGCTAAGGGCTGTCCATCTGTTCAATGCGATCATGTGTACAAATATATGGAGGAACAAAAATATCCTGGAGACGACAATCGATTCCGTTTCCACGACATACAGAACGATATGTCGCCGCATCATTCAACAAAAATGGGGTTTTGCTACTGTCTCCCTGGATTCCGAGGGGTTTCTTGTGAGAAGCAATGTCCCGGCGGAGTTTATTCGAAGAATAAGCCACTAGAGCTGTCAGGCGCAGTGCGAAAGTTTCCAACAACTGATAATCGCAAGGCTCCAGAAGATGAAATCTATGGCGTCGATTATCCGCGAGGATGGGACACGAATGGCGATGGCTCTTTGGATGGAGTATCTGCTCGGTCGCTCATCAAGATTTGTTCTGACAATGGCTTTTGTGAAGAAGATGCCACGTGCACTTGCTATCTTACAGATCGCGGTGCTCACACCAATTGGACTGACATCACAGGTTGGCGTGGAGAAGCATGTGACATGGAGTGCCCTGGTGGTGTGAGTTCCATCTGCAGTACGCATGGCATTTGCAATAATTTTGGCGAATGTTCTTGTTTCAAAGGATACAGAAACGAGAGCTGTAACATCCCGTGCATGGGCATTCGCGATTGCGATCCCGGCACAGGCTGCCAAGGGGTGTGCAATTATGCAGGCACATGTGTTGATGATGGCACTTGTAGCTGTATGCCAGCATATCGCGGTGAAGCATGTGAGCTTCTCTGTCCTCCCTTTAATGGTATGCCTAGTGATATTTGCAACGGATATGGCACTTGCAACGAAATCGCTGTTTGCAACTGCGACATTTGGTACCAAGGTGAGGCCTGTGAACGAATCGCAGACTGGGTGATTGCTTCGTCAACCTTACTTGGCTTCGGTTTCATGGGCTGCATCACACACTGCATTCGCCGTTGGCTGTACTCACGCATGCGCGCCAAGCGTCGTGCTCGTCGTGACCGTCGCAAGGTCCGCCGTACGCAAGCGGCAGTTGGCCGCCTCAAGTCCTACAAACCGCAAGAACCCGACGCTGTGGCTCTTGCTGCGAAGGGCATATAGATCACATTGAATTTTTGCTCTTGTTTGAGGGCAGACAGAACATGGTGAATCTGAACGCTGTGGTCCCTGACAATCATTAGTATTCGAGACTCAATTTTGAAGCACTTAAAGAATTTGACTTGCTGGTTGGAGTGAGAATACAAAAATGACGGATAGTGGTAGATCTTTTTGATCCAGAGGAGCAAGTTGGATCACCACTTCCTCTCCCGCCTTTTCTTCTCCTTTCCCCTTCCCCTCCCCCCCCCACACTCCTGCTCCTCTTCTCACAGACGCACCTGTGTTTCAACATCCATCCAACGTTGAACAATTAACTATTGACAGTGTGAGGAGGTGAGGTTACAAGCATAGAAATACAAACGCAAAATTCGGAAGCAGCAATAAAGCGCCCACCTAAAAAGCCACGCCAACGGCACAATCATATTTTAAGGAATTTGACGAAAAGATAGTTCTAGGCACGTCCGCTTAGAAAACATAGATTTTAACTCCCCATTTCCCGTACTAAATTGAGATGTTCGTGACGAAAATTGGCTTTTTCTCTTTTCGCTTGGTACTTTGAAATGATCTTGGGATCAATAACAGAGCGGCCCCAGCCGAGATTGAAATTCATAAGAGAGCAATTATGGTATACATTTCTCTGTTATGAATTAGTGAACCCAATAATCAAAATTTGTCTCTTAGGCCGCCCCTTTAACTTGACATCACTTTTAAAAGTCTTTTTGTGTCTTGCCCGCACAATTGACAACTATGAGATTGAAAGAGATGGTGTGATGACGAGGCAATGCTGGTTGGATATAGAACATTAAAGTGCCAAATGTGCTTTCATGCCTTTGGCTGTGAGAACGGATTAGACCGATAAGCTATCGGAGCCTATTTATACTCCGGACCAAGGTCCGAAATTACCTAGCTAGGTAATCGGACCGGACCGAAGCCTATTCGGCAAAGTGGTCTAAGTCGTTCGACTTATCCGTTCCCACAAAATCTTAATTAATGACCCCCACAACCAATGGACCGAGCATGGTTCTCCCTAGCAGGCGTACCTCCAAGCGGGTTTTCCGTCCATTCGCATGGTTGGTGTTGCCCCCCTATT
>Ga0105052_10005104_pt1 | contig 14011 bp, 10 predicted proteins | sample FRY03_FD_78094 | JGI IMG/M metagenome (GOLD analysis project Ga0105052, IMG submission 78094) | Freshwater microbial communities from Lake Fryxell liftoff mats and glacier meltwater in Antarctica - FRY-03 | ecosystem: Environmental > Aquatic > Freshwater > Ice > Glacier meltwater ... | reverse complement strand
TTCGGTAAAGTACAGCCAACAGTTCCGAAATCAATCGTTTTTGTAAAGATGTCATTTGTCAAAACAGTCGTGATTGTGGCACATAGAGGCATCATACTCATCACGGGACCACTTGTCCTTGCGGTTAAACTTTGTTGAACCGAAAATTGGTCTTCCGCAATAATGGTTACATCATCTAACGAGGCATCAATTTCTGAATTTGCAATAACATCATCAGTTTGAATTGTATTAGAAGTAGAAGGCAAATCAACAGATTCATTGGTAGAACAACCAATAAAAAAAGTGATGGAAAACAATGCAGCGAATAATAAAAATTTAGTTTTCATAATAATTAATTTTTAGGTTTAACACTTTGATAGCGAAATGGATAAAAGGTTTAAATGGGGGGTTAAATTTATGTAAAAATAAATAAATAAGGCGAATCTTTTGCTTATAATCGATGAATTACATATGCTGAGTATACTGTTATTTATCTAATAGTTATTAACACATAAATGTTATTTTTAGTATAAAACGATTCTAATTTTAAGATGTTTCTGTTTGTGCAGACAATTTTAGAAGAATAGTAGAATAGAATTGAAATTAAGATTAACGTAAAGTAAAATAATTAAAAAACACTTTCACTTCTCGAAAATAGTTGCTGTTTTTTTATTCGAAAATAGTATATTTGAACTCTTATGAATATTACTTCTCAAATAAAGCTACCTATTTTTAACGAAATGGAACTTTTCGAAAAAAAGTTCTATGAATCGATGACTTCACAGGTGGCTTTGCTCAACAGAATCACGTATTATGTCGTCAATCGAAAAGGAAAACAAATGCGTCCCATGTTTGTTTTCTTGACAGCCAAAATGGTTTCGGCTGGAATTGTAAACGAAAGAACGTATCGTGGAGCATCGGTTATTGAACTCATTCACACCGCAACTTTGGTGCATGACGACGTGGTGGATGACAGTAATCGTCGAAGAGGTTTTTTCTCCATTAATGCGCTATGGAAAAACAAAATTGCAGTACTTGTTGGTGATTATTTATTGTCCAAAGGATTGTTGTTATCCATTGACAATGGTGATTTTGATTTATTGAGAATTATTTCTGTCGCCGTTCGTGAAATGAGCGAAGGCGAATTATTACAAATCGAAAAAGCCAGAAGACTCGATATCACCGAAGACATTTACTATGAAATCATCCGTAAAAAAACCGCTACTTTAATTGCTGCTTGTTGCGCTTTGGGTGCAAAATCGGTTATTGAAGATGAAATTCAGGTAGAGAATATGCGAAAATTTGGCGAACTCATCGGAATGGCATTTCAAATCAAGGACGATTTATTTGATTACACCGACGATGCCATTGGAAAACCTACAGGAATTGACATCAAGGAACAAAAAATGACTTTGCCGCTTATTCACGTTTTGAATAATTGTACTTCCAAAGAAAAATCTTGGGTCATTAATTCCATCAAGAACCACAACAAAGACAAGAAACGTGTCAAAGAAGTCATTAACTTTGTGATAGACCACAACGGCTTGTTGTATGCCGAAGAAAAAATGGCAGAATTCCAGCAGGAAGCGCTTTTGCTTCTGGATAATTATACCCAATCAGAATACAAAGACGCCTTGATTTTGATGGTGAATTATGTTATTGAGAGGAAAAAGTAATTGATAAAATTTCTAAATTGCAGTCTTGATTCATCTTTTTTTTTAACGCTTTAATAATATGAGTTATTTAATTTCGTCTACAAATCCATTATTAAAATTAGCTCGTATCGACGGTAAAAAGCCACATTGGCTTGCGGCATTATTGTTAACTTTAGGATTCCTAATTGTTGGCCAACTATTGGGATTTTTAATTAGTTTGCCTATAAAACCATTAATTAAATTCATCTCTAATCCTGCTTGGAAAAGTGCCTTTTCAATATTCGAGCAACTTATATTAGGGAATGTTCCTGTGATAGTCCTCCTTTTTTTATGGATGTATTTTTACGAAAAAAGACCGTTTTCACATCTTGGTTTTCAGAAAATGAATTCTTTTAGCCTTTATTTCAAGGGAATTCTTGGTGGAGTTTTAATGTTTAGTAGTGTTGTGGGGATTTTGGCTCTACTTCATTTTGTAAATTGGGAAAATGGAAATCCATTATTGCAAGGCAAAGAAATGATTTTTCCAGCATTTTTATTATTGATTGGTTTTGTTATTCAAGGAGCTACTGAAGAAATAGTTTGCAGAGGCTGGCTCATGCCGCTTTTATCTGCGAGATACAATCTTTGGGTAGGAGTATTATTATCATCTTCTCTTTTTGGTTTATTACACGGACTCAATCCAGGAGTGACTGTTTTTGCTATTGTTAATATTGTTTTAGTAGGTGTATTTTTCTCGCTTTTTGCATTACGAAAAGGCAGCTTGTGGGGAGTATGTGCTTTGCATTCTATTTGGAACTGGTTACAAGGTAATTTTTTTGGTTTTGAAGTCAGTGGACAAGAAGGAGGTCCAACATTATTTAACTTAAAAGAAATCGGCCCTGATTGGGCAACTGGTGGGACATTTGGCCCAGAAGGAGGTTTTGTTTGTACTTTTATTATTATTGTTGGAATAGCCATTATCTTGTTTTTGAATAATTTCGATAAAAATAAAATTCAAAGTCAACATTTGTAAAATAACATTGCATTTTAAAATTATACCAAACAAATTTATATTATAGTCCATAACATTCTTGTATGATGCCGATGTTTTATGAAAATAGTACAATGCAATTGGACTATATTGAATATACTATCTGTATTAAAAATAATAGCTAAATTTTTAAAAAAAAGCTATTGTTTTGAAAGCCTTGTTTTTACTATCTTTCAAAAACTAATCGCAAAAGAAGCTTGGTCTAAATTTTGTTTCGGCACAAGTAGAATATTTGTTCTGGTTTTAAAAGAGAATAATAGCTTGTCATAATCAGAGAAAAAAATTCAATTATAACAAGAGTTGTTTTTGTTAATAGAGGGTTATCCTAAATCAGAATATAAAGATGCCTTGATTTTGATGGTAAATTATGTTATTGAAAGAAAAAAATAGTTCCGTCTTGTCATTCTAACGAAGGAAGACTCGAGGGCTTGCCCGAACTGGCGAAGCAATCTCAACTAACGAGATTTTTTTTCAATTAATTGCGTTCCCATGCAACCATTTCACATCTATTCTCGTCTTACTTATAGAAACACATTATATAACAAAATTGAAAGTACTTTACTTAAATCAAGAAGAAAATGAAATCATTCGTTTGGCAATCGAGAACAATCGAGTTGCCCAACAAAGGATTTACGCTAAATTTTCTCCAAAAATGTTAAGTGTTTGCAGGCAATATATAAAGGACATTCATCAGGCCGAAGATATGATGATTACTGCTTTTATGAAAGTTTTTGTCAATTTGAAAAATTTTGAACAAAAGGGTAGTTTTGAAGGTTGGATTCGACGCATTATGGTCAACGAATGTATTTCGCATATCAGGGTTCAAAAAAAAGTAAGTTTTATGGAGGACGAAAATTTTTTTGAAGGCAGTTTCAACAATATAGAAAGCCAGTTTTCTGTTGAAGATATCCAGTTTTTAATAGACAACTTGCCAGATGGATATAGAATGATTTTCAATTTGTATGCGATTGAAGGCTACAAACACCAGGAAATTGCGAGTATGTTGGGAATTAGCGAAGGAACGTCTAAATCGCAATTGTCACACGCAAGAAAAATATTGAAAGAGCAAATAATAAAGCTAAAAAATTACAGCAATGGAACAGAATAAATTAGAAAACGAGTTTAGAAACAAACTCAACCAGCGCGAGATTAATCCCAGTATAAACTTATGGGACAGACTAGATGCGATGTTAACTGTTGCCGAAGAGAAGAAATCAAAACGCAGCTACAGTTGGATTTATATTGCTGCCAGCATAATTGGATTTGCCTTTTTCGGAACATTTTTTTTCAATCAAAGTAATAAAAATACAACTGTTGAAAGCAACAAAGTTGTAATGGAAAAGAATCAAAAAGTCGAGCCAAAAAAGGAAGTACTTTCGATAATTCCTTTAGAATCGAAACCAGAAAGTGGGATTGTAATTTTGGAAGACAAAAAAGAAAATAAGAAATCTCGAAATACAAATTCAATAATTACTAATCAAATTGCCCAAAATTCTAAACCGGATAGTTTGAAATCGAACATAAAGAACGGTCAATCCATTCCAGAAACCGAACAATTTGTTTCTTCAAATAGGAACGAAAAGTCGATTGAAGAAATGCTTGCTTCTGTTCAAACTAATTCAAAAGCAGCCAATTCAAAAACGTTTGTAAAAGTAAATCCCAATACGTTGCTTTCGCAAGTGGATGGAGAATTAGAACTTTCGTTTCGAGAAAAAGTTATAAATAAAGTTAACAAAAATTACCAAACTGTTAAAGTGGCTTTGGCCAACCGCAATCAAGAATAAATCATTAATCACCATTTAAATAACACATTATGAGAAATTTTACAATTTACTTAGTACTACTGCTATGCCTTTTTGCAAGCAAAATGTTGGCGCAAGACCCGAGTCAAAAAGGCGAACTGGCGAAGCAAACCTTTGAAAAACAAGCCAAAAACATAGCTTCAAACATTGAAAACATCACAAAAGAGGAAAAAGCCGAATTAAAAAAGGAGGTGGATGCCGTAAACGATGAATTGGTAAACGGAACAATATCTAAAGAAGAGGCAGAACGCAAAAAAGAAGCATTAGCAAAAGTCAGAGCAATAAATATTGAGACAAGAGTTGCCAAAGAGCAAGAAAAACTTGAAATTTTGGTTCAAAGCAAAGTTGATGGAAAAATTTCAGAGAAAGATTCGACTAAAATCACTTTGATCAATATAGGATATGATAAAAATATTTTTAATAATAAAGAGGAAAAAAGAACCACGACTCAATTTGTACTTGCTTATGGAGCCAATAATTTGGTGACAAATGGAGTAGTAGCCAACTCTGATTTCTATTATTGGCAATCTCGTTTCTTTGAATGGGGATTAACCTATAACACTAGAATTTTCAAAAATGATAATTTATTGCATTTGAAATATGGGTTTTCAGTAATGTACAACAACATTTCCCCAACGGATAATCGCTATTTTGTGGCCGATGGAGATAATCAAACCAATCTTGAGGTCTTTCCTTATGAATTAGAGAACTCTCGTTTTAAAAATGTATATCTGGTTGCGCCGGTGCATTTGGAGTTTGATTTTTCCGAAAATAAATCTAAAAATGGTAGTTCCAGTTTTTCAACACACAAAGGAGTTCGTTTCGGAATTGGTGGTTATGGTGGTTTCAGAATAAAATCAAAACAGAAAATGTATTATAATATTGACGATGACAAAATAAGGATAAAAACCGAAGGGAATTTTAATACCAACGATTTGATTTATGGCGTGAGCACCTACCTTGGTTATAAAACAACCAGCTTGTATTTGAAATACGATTTGAATCCATTATTCGAAAATAATGCGATAGATCAAAACAACATTTCACTTGGAGTGCGATACGATTTTAATTAAGATTTGTTTGAATTAAGTAATGAGAATAAAACAATGTCGTATTTTTCTAAACTCAATCCCTTTTGTCATTTCGACGAAGGAGAAATCACATAACGAGAGCAACTAATGTGATTTCTCCTTCGTCGAAATGACAAAATAAAGGAACGAATATTTCAAATTTGTAACTAATAGAATCTTAAATCAAAATATGACAATAAATTTTTCTTATTACTTAGTTAGGTGAAAGCCGTCCGAAATATATTTTTCGGGCGGCTTTTTTTGATATAATAATTTATGAGTTTAGTTTGGTCAAAGATAATTCCAAAGCTTTGTAGGTAATTGAAGTCGGGGATTTGTGAACTTGATACACTTCTAAAATGGCATTTCGAATTGTGGTTGAAACATCTTCAAAAATACTTTCGTCGGTGAGTTCTGAATCTGTTTCCATCAAATAGGCAAAAACTCTTGCCATTCCGCAATTTGCAATAAAATCAGGAACAATGCTAATTTGCTCATCTGCCCATTTTGCCGTTGGACCAAAAAATACTTCATCATCAGTAAACGGAACATTGGCACCACAAGAAACTAATTTTAGACCATTTTCGATTAAAGATTTAATTTGTTCTGGGCTGACGATTTTGGAAGCAGCACCGGGAATAAAAATATCGGCTTTGAGTTTCCAAATTTTTTCATTGATTTCTTCAAAAGGAATCAGGTTTGGAGCGTGAAGAGAATTGCCGTCTTTGGTGTCAAACAAATGCTTGATTTCGGCCAAACCATATCCTTTTTCATTAATCAAACCGCCGTTTCGGTCGATTATTCCAACAATTAAAGCGCCATTTTTAGCCAAAAAACTAGCAGCTGCCGATGCTACATTTCCCCATCCTTGGATGATGACTCTTTTGCCTTTTAGATTTTCATTGAAATAAATATCATAAAAATGTACCACGGATTGCGCCACTCCAAAACCGGTAATTAAATCTGCAACGGCATATTTTTTTGGACCATCTTGTTTATAATTAGAGTCTTCAATAATTTTGGAACAGCCATAACGCAATTGTCCCAGAATCTTGATGGCATCACCACCTTGCGAACGTAAATGCCCATTGACAACACCTTCTTGCGGATGCCACAATCCCAAACTTTCGGTAATGGGAATCACGTCTTTGAGTTCGTCAACATTTAAGTCGCCGCCGGTTCCGTAATAATTTTTAAGAATTGGAAAAACAGCTTTGTACCATCGTTCTAAAACTTCTTTTTTTCGGGGATCCTGTGGATCAAAATTAATTCCTGATTTTGCTCCGCCAATGGCTGGCCCACTAACTGAAAATTTAACTTCCATTACTTTTGCCAGTGAAATCACCTCTTCTTTGGTTAAACCTTTGCGCATTCTGGTTCCGCCGCCAGCTGCACCACCACGAAGAGAATTGATGACAACCCAACCTTGGGCATCCGTTTGAGAATCATTCCATTCGAAAATAATTTCGGGAGTTTTATTTTTGTATTTTTCTAATAATGGGAACATAATATTTTGTTGTTGATAGTTTTTTAAAATTTTCGATTATTTGTCTAACCAAGATTTATAATATTTTTTGTCTTCAATTTTTAGGGCTTCTTCCGTAATTTGCAAAGGTTTGAAAGTGTCAATCATAACGGCCAATTCCAAGGTTTCTTTTTGTCCAATGCTTTTCTCGTATGTTCCAGGATGTGGGCCATGAGGAATACCTCCCGGATGCAAACTGATATGACCTTGTTCAATGTCATTTCGGCTCATAAAATCGCCATCAACATAGTATAAAACTTCGTCAGAATCTATATTCGAATGATTGTAAGGAGCAGGAATAGCTTTTGGGTGATAGTCATAAAGTCTTGGCACGAAAGAACACATAACAAAACCCTTGCTCTCAAATGTTTGGTGCACTGGTGGCGGTTGATGCACTCGACCGGTTATGGGTTCAAAATTATGTATCGAAAAACCATAAGGATAATTGTAGCCATCCCAACCCACAATATCAAAGGGATGCGAACTGTAAACCACTTCGTGCAGCTTGCCTTGTTTTTTTATTTTTATGGTAAAATCTCCAATTTCGTCGTGTGTTTCCAGATTTTCAGGCAACTTATAATCTCTTTCGCAAAAAGGAGAATGTTCTAATAATTGACCAAACCAATTTCGGTAGCGTTTTGGCGTGTAAATTGGGCTGGAAGATTCGGTAATAAGTATTTTATTTTCCGAAGAATCAAAGTTAATTTGATAAATAATCCCTCGAGGAATGATGAGATAATCCCCGTATTCAAAACAGATATTACCAAACATAGTTCGCAAAGTGCCGCTTCCTTTATGGATGAAAAGGACTTCATCGGCATTGGCATTTTTATAGAAATAACTAGTCAGCGATTGACTTGGCGCAGCTACACTTATAATCACATCGCTATTGACTAGCAAAGGTGTTCTGCTTTCCAAATAATCCGAATTTGGAGCCACATCAAACGAAATTAATTTTCGGGAATGAATATTTTCGGCAACCGCTATTTTTGGTTTTACATCAATTGTTTTTGCAATTTCTTTAACCATCGTTGGCCGATGATGATGATAAGAAAGCGACGCCATTCCATCAAATCCAACTGTTCCAAATAATTGTTCATAGTACAAATCTCCGTTGGGTTTATTGAAAACGGTGTGTCTTTTGGGCGGAATACTTCCTAGTTTATGATAGATTGGCATAATTCAATGGATTAATAGTTTCAAAATAGGACAAACCTTTCTCAATTAAATGTTTGCTTTCGGGTTGGGTTTGCATCAGTTTTATTAATTCGTTATGGCTTTTAGACACATAAGCTTGATTTTTATTTTTGAAATTGGCTTCATAAAAATTCAAAATTAGCAACCAGTTTTTTGGAGATAAAGAGCTAATTTTTGTCCATAAATCTTCAAGATTTATTGTTTTTCCTTCCGAGAAATCGGCCACTTCTTGAAAGAGTTTTACTTCTTCCGAAATAGGAACTGTAATAGGGTTCGTGCTGGTGACGTGTTTTATTAAATCAAAAGAATTTACATCGGCAGGACCAGCATAAGCGGAGATAATTTCTTTGCCAATAGCCAAATGATAAATTCCCCAATTGGGTTGGTATAGTGTTTCTCTTTCAAAAGTTACAGTGCATTCGTCGAAAACAATTATTTGAATTTTGCCAAACAAATTTCGCATTCCAGAAATAACTTTCCCTTTTACAATAACGCCACTTTCAAATTCGAGAGTCGTAAATTGGCCTTCAGAAATTTTGTAAGCTTCTAAATCTCTTGGCGACATGTCTTCAATGGCAAGATGGATTCCTTTTAATTTTCCAACGGCTGTGCCAAATCCATCAGCGTGGTTTAGAATTCCATGACCAATTAATTCCTTGTCTCTATTGGACAATGCGGTTCCGCCTTCGGTGTGGATGTATGCAACTTGCGAAGAGTCTTTTTGAGAAATCCTCACTTTTTTAAAAATTCCTGAAATTTGTATTCCTGTAGACAGTTCGATTGTGCCCAATTCTTCAGAAAAAATCAGTTTTTGAACGCCTTTTAAGCCGCCATTTCGGATGGATAAATTGTCTGCTAATTCTTCTAAAACTTTGCTTAAATGAGCAAAATCAGGCGTTACGAATAGTTGAGGTTGAGGTTTGGTAACATCAAAACTTTGGTAAGCTGCTTCAATTGTATAATCCAATTTTTTGACTTTGTCGGACAAGCACAATTTGCTTTCGCCAATGGAGGACAAAAGTCCCGCACCATATAATTTAAAATCGGCTAATGTCCCAATTAGACCATATTCGACACTCCACCAATGCAGATTTCTAACCATCGCCATTTCGGATAATTCGCCATTTAGATTTTGCAGGTACTCGATTTCGACTTCTGCTGCATCGATTTGTTTCTGTGAACTATTTTTTGATTCTTTTAGAATGGATAATTTTCTAACGGCTTGAAACAGGGCATCGTCGTGTTTTGAGGTGATGGCTTTTGATCCGATCATTCCAAATCGTCTTAGATATTCAGAATATTCGGCATTCGCTAATATAGGAGCGTGACCAGCTGTTTCGTGAATGATGTCTGGTGCTGGAGTATATTCGATATTGTTTTGCGATCGAATATCCGAAGCAATAACCAATACATTATAAGCTTGAAATTCCATAAAAGCGGCAGGAGGAATCAAGCCGTCAACTGCTGCTGCAGCCCAACCTATTTCTTGCAAAATACGATTCATACCATACATACTTGGGATTTCATTGACAGATATTCCGGTTTTTGCCAAGCCTTCAAGATAGGTTTCGTGAGCGTGTATTTTTAGAAATTCAATATTATTTCGCATCACATAACGCCAAACCGCTTGGTCGTGGGCTGTATATAAATCGTAATTTTGAGGCTTGATATATTGCCTCAAATGAACGGGTAACTTGTCCAAAACAGGATTTGAAATGATTTTTTGCATAGCGATCTAATCAGCAATTAATTTATTTTTTAATATGATTTTCGTTAAAAATGGCAATCAAATTACGTAAAGATTATTAAAGTGTTCCCCTGCGTTCTTGCTCTCTTTCGATGGATTCAAAAAGCGCTTTGAAATTTCCTTTCCCGAAAGATGTGGCTCCTTTTCTTTGAATAATCTCGTAAAACATAGTTGGTCGGGCTTGAATAGGTTTGGTAAAAATTTGAAGTAAATAGCCTTCTTCATCTCTATCGACCAAAATTCCTAAAGGTTGCAAAACATCAATATTTTCGTCGATGTTACCAATTCTTTTTCGCAAATCTTCATAATAAGCATTAGGAATCGTTAAAAATTCGACACCACGATTTTGCAATTCGGTCACTGTTTTTACAATATCATCGGTTGCCAAAGCAACATGCTGAATTCCGGGGCTTTCATAAAAATCGAGATATTCGTCAATTTGTGATTTTCGTTTGCCAATGGCAGGTTCGTTTATTGGGAATTTTATCCTTCCGTTGCCATTGCTCATTACTTTGCTCATCAAGGCAGTAAATTCAGTCGAAATGTCTTTGTCATCAAACGATAATATTTGTTTGAATCCCATCACGTCTTCATAAAATTTAACCCAAGAATTCATTTTGCCCAACTCCACATTTCCAACCATATGATCCACATATTTGAGTCCAATAGGTTCGGTTTTAAAAGTTGGATTCCACGCTTTGTAACCCGGTAAGAAAGCACCATTGTAATTGCTTCTTTCGACAAATAAATGAATTACATCGCCAAAAGTGTGAATGCCGGATTGAATTACATAACCAAATTCATCAGTGGTTTTGGTTGGTTCCAAATATGATTTTGCACCACGACGAATGGCTTCTTCATAATTTTTGGCAGCATCGTCAACCCAAAGTGCGACAAATTTTATACCGTCACCGTGTGTGTCAATATGTTGGCCCATTAAAGTGCCACTTTGCAAAGGAGAAGACAAAACAATCCTGATTTTATCTTGGACGATAACGTAAGATTCTTTGTCTCGATTTCCAGTTTCTAAGCCAGAATAGGCTAAGGATTGAAAGCCAAACGCCGTTTTGTAATAATGAGCCGCTTGTTTAGAGTTGCTGACATAGATCTCTACAAAGTCGGTGCCGTTGAGAGGCATAAAATCATCTTGAAGAAAAGTTGTCATAAGTGAATGTTTAAAATGTTGTCACAAATATAATTAATGAGATTATACTATCAATAAAACTTAATCATTTTTTATGATTATTTTTATAGTATTAAAAAAAAATAGCCTTATAATTTATTAAATAATCAATGACTATAGGAATAAAGTCGATTAAATATTTTTAATTTTTAAAGCCAAGTAATATTCATTGATATAATTTTTGAATTATGTATTTTTACAAATTGTATAATTATTTTAGAAATTTACGGCAAAATTAGCCAGACTTCTAATTCTTAAACGTTTAAATTGATTTCAAAAGCCACCATAGATACTGTTTTCGAAACCGCTCGAGTGGAGGAGGTTATTGGCGATTTTGTACAATTAAAACGCGCCGGAAGCAACTTTAAAGGATTAAGTCCGTTCTCGGATGAGCGTTCGCCATCGTTTATGGTTTCGCCTGCCAAAGGGATTTGGAAAGATTTTAGTTCTGGAAAAGGCGGAAACGCAGTAGCTTTCTTAATGGAACACTCCCATTTTACCTATCCAGAAGCCATTCGATTTTTGGCCAAAAAATACAATATTGAAATCGAAGAAACCGAGCAAACCGATGAAGAAAAAGTAAATACGGATGTTCGAGAAAGTATGTATTTGGTTTCTGAATTTGCCAAAGAATATTTTCACAATACGCTTTTACATACTGAAGAAGGCAAAGCCATTGGGCTTTCCTATTTTAAGGAAAGAGGCTTTACTAGTGAAACGATAAAGAAATTTGCTCTTGGATATTCACCCGAAATTTGGGATGCTTTTACCAAAGAGGCGCTGGGCAAAGGTTATAAATTAGAGTTTTTAGAAAGCACGGGCTTGACAATTCCAAAAGACGATAGGCCTTTTGATAGATTCAAAGGACGTGTGATGTTTCCCATACAAAGTATGTCGGGAAGGGTTTTGGGTTTTGGAGGAAGGATTTTGGGCAATGATAAAAAAGCAGCAAAATATCTTAATTCACCTGAAAGCGATATTTACCATAAAGGCAAGGTTCTTTATGGAATTTTTCAATCCAAGCAAGCCATTGCCAAACAAAATAATTGTTATTTAGTTGAAGGATATACCGATGTTATACAGTTCAATCAAGCAGGAATAGAAAATGTTGTGGCTTCATCAGGAACGGCATTGACTCCCGACCAAATCCGTTTAATTAATAGACTCACAAAAAATATAACCGTTCTTTTTGACGGTGATGCGGCTGGATTGCGTGCTTCCATTCGTGGAATCGACTTGATTCTTGAGGAAGGAATGAATGTGAAAGTTTGTGCTTTTCCCGACGGAGAAGATCCTGATAGTTTTGCTAAGAAAACGCCTTACGAAGAGCTAGTCAGATATTTAGAAGAAAATTCTAAAGATTTTATCCAGTTCAAAGCCTCTTTGTTGATGAATGATGCCAAAAATGATCCCATCAAAAAAGCCGATTTAATTCGGGATATGGTGGTGAGTATTTCTAAAATTCCGGATAGAATTCAACGAGAAATCTACATTCAGGAATGTTCCCGAATAATGGATATTTCGGAACAAGTGCTGATGAGTACATTGGCACAATTGGTTAAAAAAGATATTTCAGACATTGGAAAGAGACAAAAACAAGATCAAAAAGCTTTTGAAGTTGTAAAAAATGAACCGCCAATACTAGTCGAAAAAATCGACATTCTTTATGGATTGGAACGAAAAATCATTGAAATTCTTTTGTTGTATGGAAATAAAACTGAGGTTTTTGAAGATGTGCTTTTAAAAACGAATGGAGAAGGCGAAATCGAAAATGTGATTGAAAAGAAGGAATACAAAGTGTTTCAAAGAATTTATTTGAGTTTGCAGGAAGACGAAGTGGAACTTGCAAATCCTTTATTTCGGGATATTTTTAACAATTTGATAAACTATTATCTTCAAAACGAAAGCTTTAGTATTGAGCAATATTTAATGCATTTGCAACCTGAATTTGCGCAAGAAGTGACTGATATTTTGATGGAAGACGAGAGAGTTGTCTTGCATAATTGGGAAGGACAAAATATTTTTCCAAAGACGAAGAACGATTCCATAAGTCAATATGTATCCGAAACGATTCTAACCATGAGATGGTACTTGGTAGACCGAATCATAGAGGAAATAAAAGGCTCTATATCTTCTGAACCGAATTCAGATAATATAGAGCCAATGTCTATGGCAATGGATTACTATAAACTAATTAATTCCTTTTCGAAAAAATTAGGAAGAGTAATGTCTCGTTACAGCTAAACTATTTCGAGAGTTTTTGCTTTGTTCACTAGATCTACTAAATTGGTAACATTTAATTTTTGCAACAGTCTTAATTTATAAGTACTGATTGTTTTTTCATTAAGACCAAGTATTTTAGAAATCTCGTTGTTTTTCTTACCATCGCTTAAATAGCGTAAAACTTCCACTTCACGATTAGACAGTTTCCTGTATAAACGTTCACTTTTGTTTTGTTTCGCAATTAATGCAAGGTTTTTCTTTACAGTTTCATTGATGATTATCTTTCCTTGATGTACTTTGATAATTGCTTCGCCTAAGGTTTCTAGTTTTTCTTTTTTAGAGATAAAACCTGCAACACCTGCTTTTATGGCATTTGGGGCATAAATCTGCTCTGAAAGGTCGCTAAAGATGATGATTTTTGTTTTGGGAAAGTTTTTTAAAATATTCTTAATTTCAAAAATACTAGAAAGACCTTCTAATTCAAGGTCAATAACTAATACATCAATCTCTTTGGTAAGAAGAATATCTCTTACCATCATAAAATTCCCTACGTTGGCAACAATCGAAATGTCGTCGTGATCTTTGAAGTAAGATTTTACT
>Ga0105052_10005100_pt1 | contig 14018 bp, 11 predicted proteins | sample FRY03_FD_78094 | JGI IMG/M metagenome (GOLD analysis project Ga0105052, IMG submission 78094) | Freshwater microbial communities from Lake Fryxell liftoff mats and glacier meltwater in Antarctica - FRY-03 | ecosystem: Environmental > Aquatic > Freshwater > Ice > Glacier meltwater ... | reverse complement strand
TGCAATGCTTGGTCAATCTAACATTGATATTGATATAGTAACCAGCTTACTCCCTGATCAAGTTACAGCTATCCTAGCTAAATATAATATCAAAGTAATCCCTACTGGTATAAAATTCGGGACCGTTACAGCTATATTTCATGATGAAAAATTCGAGATAACTACTCTTAGGAAAGATATAAGTTTCACAGGAAGGCATGCTGAAGTCAAATATGGCGTAGATTTCGCAGAAGATGCAGCAAGAAGGGATTTCACAATTAATGCGCTTAGTTATTGCCCGTTTGAGCATAAAATCTACGATTATTTTGGTGGTATCGCTGATTTAGCAGAATCGAAAGTAAAATTCATAGGTGATCCACATACGCGAATCAAAGAGGATTTCTTACGTATTTTGCGTTTTTTTAGATTTTCTGCTTATTATGCAAAGGAACTTGATCCTAGTAGCCTACGCGCTTGCATGGATTCAAGAGATGGGCTTAAAACCCTATCTAAAGAACGTATAAAATGGGAAATGGATAAATTAATTATATCAAAAAATGCTCATTATATTTTAAATGAGATGTCTGAAGCTGGAATCCTACCGATAATTTTTCCTGTAAAATATTTTGATCAAGTTTCTTTTATGAAATCAATTGATTTTGCACAGCGGATAAATTTTATATTAGATAGAACTAGTTTGTATGTTTTATTGTTCTATGGGTCAAGCCAGAAAAACTTAATTGATTTAAAATTTTCAAATCAAGAATCAGTAAAAATAACTTCTATACTTAATTTTGTGGATAAAGTAATTCCAGATAATATAAATTTTTGTTTAAAAAGAATCTGGTTAGAACAAATTGACTATATTGAATATATAGTAGCACTAGTTGGAACCAATAAGATAGATCCTATCAAAGCAATAGAATTTATTGAAAAATATAGTAAAAAATTAAGAGAAAATTTCCCTATATCTGGTAATCATTTATTAGAATTAGGGATACAAGGTGCGAGACTTGGAGAAATCATAAAATCTCTGAAAAATCTATGGATAGAAAGTGATTTCATCTTAGATAAGGATCAATTATTAGAAAGGATAGAAAAAAAATGAAAATTCCAACAGGGAAATTGCAAGCTGGGCCGTCATTGCGAGCGGAGCGAAGCAATCCAGTAAAATATAAAAAAGAATGGATTGCCACATCAGACCTAAAAACCTTCCTCGCAATGACGCCTATATACAAGTTACTTATAATCACTGCAATGTTTTTAATCAATAATACAGTTTTTGCTAAGCCTAAAATCGTAGCAAGCATAAGCCCTATAACTAGCATCATTGCCATGTTGGTTGAAGATAAGGCAGAACTCACAACTATAGCTATTACAAATTCTTGTCCACATCATTACCACCTAAAACCTAGTGATTTAAAGAAAATAAAAGATGCTAGCCTTGTAGTATACATTAATGATGAATTTGATGGCTTTGCTGCCAAACTAATGAAATCTCATAATAATAATGTTATGAAAATTAGTGATATTAAATCGATTAAAATAATCGACAATAATTGGCATTTTTGGTTAGATTTAAGCAATATAAAAATCCTTCTTGATGAACTTGCTATAATACTTGCCAGAAACTTTCCTGAGATAAGGAATGATATTTATCTAAATCTTGATAAAGCAAAAAAACAAATAGAGGAATTAGATAAGATCAAAAACCAAAAATTATCTGATCTTCCTCATGTTATTTTACTTAGCGATAGTTTAGAGTATTTTTTTAGTTTCAATAAAGAAAATAACACTAGATTATATCAATCGCATAACAGCCCAAGATACCTATCTAGACTTGAAAAGTTATTAAATAAATCAGAAAAAAATTGTTTAATCTTAAGTTCTGATCAGCCCAAAGAATTTTATAAAAGATTTAATACAAAAATAATAGAATTAGAAAGTGAAAATTGGGCTGATTCTGGTAAAATTGAGCAATTATTTTATAAAAAATACATTAACATGATTCACGAAGTAGTTAAATGTAATGATGAATAGAAAATCCTTTGTCATTGCTGCACTGACGATATTTGTACAATATTATAATTATCATTTGTTTGGTTTTTTAGCTGCAAAGATAGCAAGTAATTTTGTCCCATCCAAAATTGTGGTCATACAATTACTCAATACTTATTTCATCATGTTTATCACTATGGCTGCCAAACCACTTGGTGCAGTTATTCTTGGTCGAATCGGTGATATTTATGGTCGCTCAAATAGCTTTAATGTTAGCTTAACTGGCTGTGCAATAGCTGCTGTTATTATAAGCCTTATTCCCTCTTACGAGCAAATTGGAATTTATTCATCTTTCATATTACTACTCGCAAGAATGGCTATTTGTACCCTTGTCTCCTCAGGGTCAGATGGTGTTAGAATTTATATTTACGAACATATAGGAAAAGAAAAAGAATGTTTGAGCATGGGGCTCTCTGTGGTTTTTACACATTCAGGATCGCTTGTTGCATCTATGTCTGCTTGGTTCTTCACTCTTGATTTTATGCCGAATTATAGTTGGAGAATTGCCTTTTTACTTGGTAGTATAATGTGTTTAATACTCATTTATTATAAGATGAAATTTCAAATTAAAGATCAAGTTGATATAAAAAAATCTTTAAATTTTGAATCGTTTAAAGATTTATCAATAAAGAAAATAGTCCAAAAAAATATAAGGTTATTTTTATATTGTACAATCCTTGCAGGAGCAATTGGTAGCACAAACCAATTTTTCATAATTTTTTTTAGTACTTATAATTTCGAAATATTGAAAAATATCAGCAGATCACATATGCAGTTTTATAATATTATAGCTATTTTCCTCTATATTCTATTTGGAATAATCGCCGGATATGTAGGGGATAGATTTAATAGATATAAGGTCGTAAATATAGCAATAATATTTATATTAATCTTAAGCCTTTGTCACATCTATGTTTTATCTAGCAGTGCTATAAATGTGCCTTTATTCTTCTTAAGCAGTGCTTCACTACCATTTGTTACTATTCCTGCTACTGCAATATTGGCAGGATCTATACCAGTAGCACTTAGATATAGAATATTAAGTCTATCTCATGCTGTTGGTTCTATTTTAATATCTGCGCCTACTGCATTTTTGTCTGCACTATTATATTATAAAACAAAAATAGCTTATTTACCTATTATGTATTTTATAATAACTATAATAATGCTATCATTGAGTTTAAAATTTCTTAAGAAAACTTCTGATGAAAATAAAATTCCTGTCGGATAGTACAATCAATAGAATAGCGGCTGGTGAAGTTATTGAAAGACCAGCCTCTGTCGTAAAAGAGTTGGTTGAGAATGCTATTGATGCTGGTAGCACTAGAATAGATATTATGCTTGAAAGATCGGGGAAAAATTTAATTATAATTTCTGATAATGGCACTGGCATGTCGCTAGAAGATTTAGAAATTGCAGTACAACGCCATACTACATCTAAACTAGATGAAACAAATTTACTCAATATCAATACATTTGGTTTTAGAGGCGAAGCACTTCCATCAATAGGTTCTGTTAGTAAAATGATTATTACATCAAAAGCTATGCTAGCTGATAAAGCATATCAAATTGAGCTAAATGGTGGTACAGATAAAAAGATAAGTCCTGCAACACATAATGAAGGGACTAAAATCGAAATACGAGACCTTTTTTTTGCAACACCAGCAAGATTGAAATTCCTAAGAACTGATAAAACTGAATTTACAGCAATTCTTGATGTTATTAAAAAAATATCACTTGCACATCCAAATATTACATTTACATTATCCCATGATAAAAAAAATATATTAAAAACTAAAGGATATGACGATGATTCTATAGATAATATAAGACAACGTATTATTGATATAATGGGAGAAGATTTCATTAAGAATTCATCCAAAGTAGACTTAGAAAGACCAGAATTATCTATATCAGGATATACTAGTATCCCCACTTTCAATAGAGCATCATCTGAAGATCAATTCCTATTCATTAATGGTAGACCAGTAAAAGATAAAGTTCTACAGATAGCTTTAAGAGTAGCATATCAGGATTACCTTGCTAGAGATAGACATCCATTATCAGTGCTTTTTCTAAAAATTAATCCAGAATTGGTAGATGTTAATGTTCATCCAGCAAAAACTGAGGTAAGGTTCTTTGATCCAAATTTAGTTAAGAATCTACTAATAAGCGCTATTAAAGATGCTCTCTCGACCAGTAGCCACAAGGTATCAACAACTATAGGAGATAAGGCGTTAGAGCTTTTTAATAAGCCTAATTATCTATTGCCGAAAGCAAATTATACTACTGAAAAGACAAATAGATCTTTAAGCCCTTCCAATTATATTTCAGAGGGTAATAGTAATAATTATAGATATCAACCAATTCTGGAGCCAAAAATTTATCAACAAGAACCATTAATTAAAACCCAGCCCGAGGCTAGAATTGAGCAAGAGCATACACAAAAGAATGATTTTCCGTTGGGCTCAGCAAAGGCGCAACTCCATGCTACATATATTATATCTCAAACAGAGGATTCAATTATTATAGTAGATCAGCATGCTGCTCATGAAAGATTAGGATATGAAAAAATTAAAGAAACAATCAAACTGAATGGTTTAATTAAGCAAAGACTGTTGATACCAGCTATAATAGAACTCCCAGATGAAAAACGCGCCAATATACTTTACGAACGGAAAGATGATTTATCAGAGCTTGGACTTACTATAGAAAAATTTGGTGATAAATCTATCATTGTATCTGAAGCACCAAGTATTCTTGGTGATGTTGACATCAGTAAACTTATTCACGATTTAGGAGATCATTTATCTGAATTTGGTGAGAATATGAGATTAATTGAATTAATCGAGCATGTTACAGAAACCTATGCTTGTCACTATTCAATAAGGGCTGGACGTAAATTATCATCTATAGAAATGAATGAAATATTAAGGCAAATGGAGCAAACTCCTTTTTCTGGCCAATGCAATCATGGTAGACCAACTTATATTGAGCTAAAACTGAAAGATATAGAAAAATTATTCGGTAGAAGCTAATATATGTTTGTTATCCCTTTTCCCAATATTAATCCTGTTATTTTTTCATTTGGAAAACTCTCTATCAATTTCTACTCCCTATCTTATGTAGTTAGTATATTACTAGCTTGGTTCTACGCCAATCAAATTATAAAAAAATTCCCCGATATTAAAATAACAAAAAAAAATATCGAAGATTTTGTAAATATTGCTATTATTGGAATCATAATAGGCGGTAGGCTTGTTTATTGCTTATTTTACGACCCTAGCAAATATTTATCTAATCCAATTGAAATCTTAAAAACTTATGAAGGTGGTATGTCTTTTCATGGAGGTTTAATAGGTTTAGGGTTTTCTTCTTATTTATTTTCCAGAAAATATAAAATCAATTTTCTAACTTTAGCTGATATATTATCTATGACCGCCCCTATTGGGTTATTTTTAGGTAGAATCGCCAATTTTATCAATGGTGAATTATATGGCAGAATTACAGATGTCCCTTGGAGCGTTATTTTCCCCAATAGCGATATGCTACCAAGGCATCCAAGCCAACTTTATGAAGCCTTTTTTGAAGGAATGATAATATTTTTAGTGTTATTTTATCTCGTTTTTAGATATCAAATCCTAAAATTCTATGGTCTAACTTTAGGGTTATTCTTAACCTTCTATTCTACCTCAAGAATTATTATAGAAATATTCCGTGAACCTGATATCCATATTGGTTTTATTTTTGATAGACTAACTATGGGACAGATTTTGTCACTTCCAATGCTATTAATTGGTATTTATTTAGTTTGTTTGGCGTCACTTAGAGCTTCTCGAAAAGAAGCATTGGGTCGCGGGTAATATACACTTCAGTCTAAGTAAACTACCAAATGTTAGTACATTCACCTTTATCAAGCAGGACTTTAGCAAAATTACCTTTTTCCTTTATAGAAAAAACCTTGATTGGTAAATTATTTTCATGGGCTAGTCCAATTGCAGACATGTCCATGATTTTTAGGTCTTTCTTTAAGATATCTATATAACTAATATCGCTGTATTTTACTGCAGAAGGATTCTTTTTGGGATCAGAATCATAGATACCATTAACTTTTGTTCCTTTAAGAAGTAAATCGCAATTCATTTCAATTGCTCTTAGAACAGCAGCACTATCAGTAGTAAAGAATGGGTTTCCTGTCCCACCTGCAAAAATAACCACCCTACCCTTTTCCATATGTCTTTTTGCCTTACGACGAATATATGGCTCACATATGCTCATCATTGGTATTGCTGATAATACTCTGGTGTGAATATTAACAGCTTCCATAATATTCTGCAAAGAAAGTGCATTTATCACAGTAGCAAGCATTCCTATATAGTCACCAGCTGCTCTCTCCATACCAAGAGATGGGGCATCAATTCCCCGGTAAATATTACCACCACCAACCACAACACATACTTCTACACCAAGATCAATTACTTCCTTGATATCTTCTGCAATCGACTGAATTATAGGATATTCATGCCCAAATGGCTTATCACCCATCAATGCTTCGCCTGATATTTTTAGTAGCACTCTTTTATATTTCGATAATGGCATAATAAATTTATTTATATTTTTGTCCTTCATCAATATCTAGTAAAGCATTAACAAAAACAAGCTATTTTTGAAAAAATTTAAAACTAAAATAGCTTGATTAATATTGGATAAATTATAAAAAAGTAAAATAATTATTTAAATTTCAAATTTTTAGTTGTAATATTTTTGTAGATTATTGTTATTTCAAGTAACTTTATATTATCTAAATATTAATACTCAAAGGCTAAATTATGAAAAATATTTCTACCACTATGATTCTTACATTATCAGTTCTTTTATTTTCTGGATGCGCAGCTAAAACTGGTCATACATTTCTAGAAAAAATGTCGCAAGAAGAAATTTCAACTAAATTAATACACGGGAAGACAACCAAAGTAGAAGTGATTAAGATGTTTGGTGATCCAGAAGATGTTGATTTACGCGATGATGGGAGAGAAGTTTGGGTATATAAGTTTATACGTTCCTCTGCTAAAGGCGTAAATTTTGTTCCAATAGCAAATAGTTTTTATGCTGGTACAAATGATAATATCAAACGTTTAAAAATATCGTTCGATACTAATAGTGTTGTTGATAAATTTGCATTCTCTAATGCTAAAGGTGAAACAAAAGCTGGACTATTTCAATAATCAAATTTATTTATAAAGATCAAATACCATACACTTATCATGTTAAGTGTATGGTATTATGACTTATCAAACCAAAAACCCCTTATTTTTGTTACCTAAGTTTTTTGGAGGACCTTTCCTTCTCACTAAATTGATACCTTCATCCATCATTCTTGGATTAGCTTTTCTTAAATCGGCTAAAGGTTGGTGTTGCTCAAGCAATTTTGAACCAACTTTGGCTAAATAAGTCTTTGAAATAGTATAATTACCAAAATTTGCACTTAAACTTTTGTTTTTATTTAAAGCTTTCGTTAATTCTTCTCCGACATATGGTCCATGATGCTTTAAATAATCAAGGTCTAATTTTCCTACACTAGGGCTTAAATGCTCTATAATCTTTGCTTTCATTCTATCATCTACTCTTGCCCCACCTTTTTCTAATTCTTTTATAGATTGTTGAATTACGTCTATAACTGCTTTATTCTTTTCAGCTTGAGCAACCAACTCAGAACTTATAACTGCTTTATAAGGTTCGACATGTATAGGTTTAGGTGCCATAGACTTACCAACATGCTGTGCTTCAGCACGTAATGCTGGTGATATAAGCCTTTTCGGCACTGGAGGTGGTGGTGGTTTCATTCTATTTTCTTCATGTACTGGAGCTTTTTTAATTGGTGGCTTAGCTGTAAGACCTATTGGCGGCGGTTCATCTTCTACATGCATTACCTCGCCCTGGTTCTGAGATATAGAAAAGCACTATCACGTTGAACTTCTGTATGACCTATTGGCCGCAATTGTGCATAACCAGGTTTAACATCGCCCTCTTAGTTGATTATATACTGGCTTTGCAGGGCCATGTAATTCCTGTACACGACCTAATTCTTCATATAATTCTCTAGGAACAGCAGGCCTATCAGCCATTTGTTGTAATTCTTCTAAATATGCAGGAGGAGGGTTAACTGCGCTGGATACTAAGGTTGACTCTCCGTATCCTTCGTTGTTTGCTTCCACACAATTTTTTCCATTATCATCTATTAAATAGACATCGCTTTTATCATGAAGGCCAAAATGCTCCATGGCTTGTTGCATATGTTCTCCCTTACCTTGGCTTTGATTTTTTGGCAAAAATCCTACTATTTTTATTTTAGCAATTTCCTCATCAGTCAAGCCCATTTTTTTTAATGCAACAGGTCCTACTTCAGGGTAATTAGTATAAGAAGTAATAGCAATTTGATGCCCATTTGCTAAAGCGGAGCGAAAAACATTTAATAGCTCTTTAGGGTTTTTTAATCCTATTGCTGGTATATCTAAAAGAGTATTAATTTGCTCTGTGGTTGCATTTCCCCATGGTACACCTAGTCCATTAAGAGTGTTATGGAACTGACCATTTACTAAAGTAGTATCAAAGTCAAAACAAAATAAAGACATATAAATTTCCCTATGTTAGTTAATAAATTAAATCATATTTAATCATAAATTATAATGGCTGAATAATTAAATCGAAAACACTCATAATAAAATAATAAAACATAGGATAAACTGTGCTAAAATGGCAATTTTATAAATTTAAAGATCATAATAAATGAAACTAACAGATTTCGATTTTAATCTACCAACAGAATTGATAGCTCAAACGCCGTCTGATAAACGCGATCATTCTACTTTACTTGTGATGAAGCCTAATCAAAACATCATTAAGACTGAGTTTTATAATGTGATGGATTATCTAAGTTATGGTGACCTAATCATATTCAACGATAGTAGAGTCATAAAGGCTAAGCTTATTTTAGAAAAAAATGGCAAAAAAATTGAATTTTATTTAAATAAGAAAATAGGTGAAAATTCTTGGAATGGCTTTGCAAAACCAGCTAAAAAACTTAAAGAAGGAGATATATTTCACTTCGGCAAGCACTCTATTATCATATCTAAAAAACTCTTTATGGGAGAAACTGAAATAGAATTTAAGCTTGATGATATACCTATATTTGATTTCTTGGATAAATATGGTCAAATGCCATTACCACCTTATATTAAAAGACATGATGAGTCACCTTTAGATGAAACAACTTATCAGACTATATATGGCAATAAACCTGGTTCAGTAGCAGCACCAACTGCAGGATTACATTTCACAGAAGAATTACTTAATAAAATAAAAACTAGAAATATAGAAATTGCTTTTGTAACACTTCATGTTGGTGCTGGGACTTTCCTGCCAGTTAAAACTGAGAATATAGATGAACATAAGATGCATTCTGAATATTATTCTATAGATATCGATACGGCCGCCAAAATCAATTTGGCTAAAGCTGAGCATAGGAATATTATTGCAATAGGTACGACCACACTCCGTACTTTAGAGAGTTCTGCTTATGATGGAATCATACATAGCGGGGAATTCGAAACACAAATCTTCATCAGACCAGGATTTAAATTCAATATTGTTAATATGTTGATCACAAATTTCCATTTACCAAAATCAACATTATTCATACTAACTTGTGCCTTTGCAGGGTATAAAGAAATGTTCAATCTTTATAATTATGCTATAAATGAAAAAATGCGTTTTTTTAGCTATGGAGATGCTACATTATTATATTTGAAAAATAAGTAGGAATTTATGTCATTTTTTATTACATTTGAAGGTGGCGAAGGGTCAGGCAAAACGACTCAAAGCCATATGCTTTTTGAAAAATTACTATCCAAAGATTATAAGGTAATCCATACGAGAGAAATGGGTGGCACTCAAGAAGCCGAAAAAATTAGAGATATTATGTTACATTCAGACATATTACCTATATCTGAATTATTTCTAGTAATGGCTGCACGTTACGAACATATTTCTAAATTAATCCTACCATCCTTAGAAGCTGGCCAAATGGTTATTTGCGATAGGTTTGTCGATTCTACAGCCTGTTATCAGGGGCAACATGAAGAAATTGGAATGGATCTTGTTTATAATCTGCACAAAGAAATTATAGGAAATTTAATGCCAGATATCACATTTTTTATTGATTTACCTCCTACAGTTGCTCTACCTAGAACATTTGGTCGCAATGACAATAATAAATTTGAAGATAGAAACCTAAAATTTCATCAAAAAGTTTACGAAGGTTTCCAATCCCTTGCGCAGCGCTTTCCAGAAAGGATAATAACTATAAAAGCAGAAAATCTAAACCCAGAAGAAGTACATAAAAAAATTATTGATATAGTCTTAGATAAAATAATATCTTGATTTTGCCCTACATTTTTTCTATTTTCGAATAGTTAGTGATGACTTCAAACCATCATTGCAAAAACTACCTATTAAACCTTAAGTTTTACGCTAGGGGTCCACTGCTATAAGTGCTGCTGGCATGAAATGCAGTGGGTAGTTATTGTTTTCAATGACTGTTTGAAGCCCCTAGCACTTAAACTTAAATTAATAGGAACAAAATATGGACGAATTGAAAAAACTTATCTGGTTTCAAGTTGTTACTTACACTATAGTTATTATAATAATCATCATAGATTTTTTAAGAAAATAAAATTATCCTGACTAATTTCCTTGTCACAACCGTCATTGCAAGCATATGCAAGGTAATACATAGCATGAGAAAGACTGGATTGCGGATTGCCCCAACCACTTTGTGATCTCATAATAACGGTTTGTTTCCATTTGGATGAGATTCTCAGGCAGAACTAATATCGGCTCGGCAATGGCTCCTATCCCTTAAACTAATACACCTTCACGTGTGATAAATATGAATTCTATAATCTTTCCTTGAATTTTATAAATTAGTGATAATATGTACTGAAGATAATTAATAGGATGTTCAAAATGAATATAGATAAATTCACAAACCATGCGAAACTTATTATTTCTAACGCTCAAACTGAAGCCGCAAAAAATGACCATCAACAAATCTTGCCACTACATATATTTAAAGCTTTATTAAATGAGGACGCAGGTATAATTAATAACCTTGTAACCATTCTTAATGCTGATTTTTCATTGTTAAATGCAAGAGTAGAAGAAGAGCTTAATAAATTGCCAAAAGTACATGTAGAGGGCGGGGGCCAAGTTTATTTTGCATCTGAAACAATTAAATTACTTGATAAGGCAGAAGCTCTATCAAAAAGTAATAATGATAGCTTTGTAACTATAGAACGAATTTTCGAAAGCTTATCCTTTGATAACACCATTGCTGGTAAAATTCTCAAAGAGAATAAATTAGAGAGTAATAAATTAAAAGCAGCAATTTTAGAACTAAGAAAAGGAAAGACTGCAGATACCGAATCAGCGGAAGAAAGTTATGATGCATTAAATAAATATGGCAGGGATGTTACCACACTTGCAGAAACTGGCAAGCTTGATCCTGTAATTGGCAGGGATGAGGAGATTAGAAGGGCAATTCAGGTTTTATCACGAAGAACCAAGAATAATCCTGTATTAATCGGCGAACCTGGGGTGGGTAAAACGGCCATAATTGAAGGGTTAGCACAAAGGATTGTTAATCAAGACGTACCTGAAACCCTTGCTAATTGTCGTATTATTGAACTTGACATGGGCGCTTTGATCGCTGGAGCTAAATATCGAGGTGAATTTGAGGAAAGGCTTAAGTCAGTGCTTAATGAAATAAAAAATGCCTCTGGTGAAATTATCTTATTTATTGATGAACTACATATCCTTGTCGGAGCAGGAAAAACCGAAGGGGCAATGGATGCTTCAAACTTACTCAAGCCGATGCTTGCTCGTGGTGAACTACATTGTATAGGTGCAACTACTTTAGACGAATATAGAAAATATATTGAGAAAGATGCCGCTCTTGCTCGACGGTTTCAACCAGTTTATGTTGACCAACCAAGTGTACAAGATACTATTTCAATATTAAGAGGAATCAAAGAAAAATACGAACTTCATCACGGAGTTAAGATCTCTGATAGTGCTATCATTGCCGCAGCTACCTTGTCTAATAGATATATAACCAATCGTTATCTGCCAGATAAAGCTATTGATCTAATTGATGAAGCAGCCAGCAAGTTAAAGATAGAAGTCTCAAGTAAACCAGAAAAATTAGACGAACTTGATAGAAATATAATGCAGATTAAGATTGAATTGGCTGCTTTAAAAAAAGAAAATGATGAACATTCTAAAAAGAAAGTGATAGAACTCACAAAAGAATTGGAAACACTAGAACCTGAATCCCTTGATCTCAATGCAAGATGGCAAGCTGAAAAATCTAAAATTCATATTGAGCAAAAATTAAAAGAAGAAATAGAAAAAGCTAAAAGCGAACTCGAAAGAGCTGAAAGAAGCGCAGATTTAGCAAGAGCTAGCGAGCTTAAATATGGTATTATTCCAGAGCTAACTAAGAAATTAGCAACAGCAGAAGCGCAAGGAGGAAATACATTATTAAAAGAAGTCGTCTCAGAAGACGATATTGCAAATATTATATCAAGAATTACTGGTATCCCTGTTGACACTATGCTATCTGCTGAGCGAGATAAACTTCTTTTTATGGAAGAAGCCCTTGGGAAATCTGTGATAGGACAAGATGAGGCGATAAAAGCTATTGCTGACTCTGTACGCAGGTCCAGAGCTGGTATTCAAGATATAAACCGCCCGCTTGGATCTTTTTTATTCTTAGGCCCAACAGGAGTGGGTAAAACTGAACTTACTAAAGCTCTAGCACTATTTTTATTTGATGATCGTAACGCGATACTTAGAGTTGATATGTCTGAATATATGGAAAAACATTCAGTCTCACGCCTGATAGGCGCACCTCCAGGCTATGTAGGCTATGAACAGGGCGGGGTTATAACTGAGTCGGTGAGAAGACGTCCCTATCAAGTTATTCTATTTGATGAGGTTGAAAAAGCGCATCCTGATATTTTTAATATAATGCTTCAAATTTTCGATGAAGGTAGGTTAACTGACGGCCAGGGTACCGTAGTAGATTTCAAAAATACTATCATTATCCTCACCTCTAATATAGGAGCAGAAATACTGGTAGAACAAGCAGAAGGTGAAGATACTGATAAGGTAAGAGATGAAGTCATGGAACACGTAAAAATGGTGTTTAGACCAGAATTCTTAAATAGACTAGATGAAATTATCTTATTCCATCGTTTAAGTCGCACTCATATGCATGATATAGTTAGAATTCAAATTGATAATTTAAAAAAGACTCTGCGTTTACAAAATATAGATCTAGAAATTAACCAAGCAGCCCTAAACTTGCTTAGCCAAAAAGGCTATGATCCAGCCTTTGGAGCGCGACCATTAAAAAGGGTGATTCAGAGAGAGATTCAAAATAATCTCGCAAAACTTTTGCTTTCTGGAAAGATTTCCTCTGGTGGCAAAATATGCATTACAGAAGAAAATGGGGAGCTGGCTATTATGTGATATGTTTATTGGATAAAATAAATTAACATAAAAAGAAGTACAGAATAGTCTTCAGGAAGACTATTCTACTTAAAAACAAATCTTGTGTTATTATCATATTCTATCCAGCATTTTATTTTATTACAAAATACGATAAATGTACCAATTTTTTTAAGAAAATCTCTATCTAAAATAATGTTACCTTTCTTGCAAGAATTATTATAATTTGTATTAATTTGAACTGATGATGAAACACATTCTTTAGGGTTAATAATAATTTTTTTGCCATGTTCCGTTATAAAAGTAAACTCGTTCTTATTCATAGGAAATATCTCTGCATCTTCTTGACCGAACCAATTAGCCCAATATGTCCTGTTGAAAGAGGGCATATCATTTGCATAAATTTCTAG
>Ga0105052_10005085_pt1 | contig 14036 bp, 10 predicted proteins | sample FRY03_FD_78094 | JGI IMG/M metagenome (GOLD analysis project Ga0105052, IMG submission 78094) | Freshwater microbial communities from Lake Fryxell liftoff mats and glacier meltwater in Antarctica - FRY-03 | ecosystem: Environmental > Aquatic > Freshwater > Ice > Glacier meltwater ... | reverse complement strand
TTGGTTCTGGCTAATTTAGGAAAGTCCTCGCGGACTTTCTATTCAGTTATTATTTACTATCTTTAGTGCTTAACCACCGCAAAAAATCTTGTACAAACACGTTGGCAGCAAGCTGAAAAAAAAATCCGAACATAAAAAGAAACTATATGAAATTAGAAAAAATATTAGATAAACTCGGGTCTTTAGAGAAGAACTCATTTATAAAAATTATTGACCATATAATCACTAAAAATCCTAAAAACTCAAAGGAAATCGAGAAAATTTTAAGCTCATCCGATAAAGGGCTTAAATCGGTTGACAATCTAAATGTATCTAATATTTTCAGTCTAACGTCAAACGAATTTAAAGAGTATTTACATTCCGAATTTCAAGAGGCAAACTCTCAATTGGACATTCTCATTGACATCATAATTCGTGATGGAAATTGCATAATGAAACAAGATTGGTTTTCAAGATTATACGAAACAGAAATTAAAAATCTAAAGGTTAAAATTAAAAATCTCAATAGCGAATTAGAAAACGACAAATCAGAGTTGAGCGATTCAAGAAAAAGAGATTATCGAGTTTACAAATCCTGCCTTTTTACAGCTTACAATAACGATATTGAAAACAACAGAGACGCAAAAATAACATCAGACGAGTTATCAATAATTCTGACACTTTCAAAACAACTTGGTTTATCTCAAGAAGATGTCAAGTTGATTAATTATTCCATCTTGCCAATAAAAAAAGTAGACATTCAAGATGTCATCAATAACTTGAAAAATCTTGGAGTTATTTTCTTTTCAAAAAAAGAAAATACTATCTACGTAGCTGACGAAATGGTAAGTCTTTTAAGAAGAGTTAGAAAAAAAGAAGTTGCCGACAAATTTTATAGACGAACATTAAAATTATTGAGAGAACCAATAATTAATCAAATCGCCAAAGATCATAATATTGACCGAAAATTAACTGCTTCACAAAAAATAGAAGAAATTATAAAAGAAGGTATTTCCTTTGCCGATTTGCTATCTAATGACATTTATAAAGACGGAATAACCTTAACCGAAAAGAAAAAAATACTAAACGAACTTTGCGAAAAAGGTCTTACTATAACAAACCTAAAGGGTAATACATTAGAAGAAAAGATAAATAGTCTTGTTCAACATTTCGAGAACGTAGAAAAGGACGAGAAAGTCGGAATTTCAATAGATGGCTTTGAAAAGATGCTCACAGAACTTAACGTTTCTTTGCCAAAACTAAATAAAGATTTGAAAGAACAGTTCGAGTTACAAGAAGAATACGTTTTAATCGCTGACTTTTTATTAGACTATAATATTAAGCCAAGAGACATTTTGGATTTAATTACAAAACCAGACTTATCAAAATTTATAAAAGATAACGGAATAAAACAAAGAGGCGATGATATTTTAAATATACTCGAACATTACAAAGATGTAGAAAACTTATATCTCGAAAATTACGAGAATGTTGGTTATCGCAATTTAAACTTATTAAAAGAAAACGGCATTACAGGAAAAGAAAGTGATTTAGGTATCAAATTTGAAGAACTCACTAAAATAATTTTCAAGTCATTAGGGTTCAATGTAGATGATAAGTTTAAAAACGAAATAAACACACAAAAGGATATGATGGATATTCTTTTAAATTTAGGAAATAACGAAATTATTATTGTAGAGTGCAAAACAATAAAAGAAAAGGGTTACAATAAATTTAGTAGCGTTTCAAGGCAATTAAAATCATATCAAAATTTGGCTTTAAAGAGCAATTTACGAATCGTAAAAATCCTACTTGTTGCACCAGAATTTAGCGATGATTTTATTTATGATTGTGAAATGGATACGGAAATGAATTTATCACTTTTGACCGCTTCTACCCTTTTGAAAATTTTTGAGGCATTTAAACTGTCAAAATATCAAGAATTTCCACACGTTTTATTTAGAGATATAGTAATAAACGAAGAAAGAATTATAAAAGCATTAGCGAAATAAAGCCAGTTGCCAACAATACATATAAAAAATAGGCGAAACAGTAGTAAATTCAAGGTTTTAGGCTCGTATCAAACCTCGTGCTAAACCGAAAGTTTAGAGCTGAGTAATCGCCTACTTTTCATATACCAACCGTTGGCAAACATTAAAAAATGAAAATCAAAATCTACTTTTTAATTCTTACATTAATATTGTCAAGTTGTGCGAATAAGGAAAAAAAACGAAAAATAAACAAATCTATTTTAACAGAAATTGTAGAATCTAAAATTGAGTCAAATCCTGAAAGCACAATTATTGAAACTAAATATTGTTTCATAAAAAGTATATCAGAAAAAAAAGGGAAAAACTTCATTATTGCAGATTTTGTAGACTTTTTAACAAATGAAAAAGCGGTTAAAAAAGCCAAACAAAATGGAGACGCTGAAGTTGATATTAATAAAAAAGGAGATACAATATATTTTGTTTACAATGATTATTATGTATCCAATATAAATCCAAAATTAAGAACATTGGAATTAATTCCTGACATCAAAATTGAACTTTGGAATTATCCGAAAGACAATGGAATTTTCAATATTGTTAATATAAATGAACTAAAAAAACATCTAACGGCTGAACCAATAATGATTTTGAAAATTAAAAATGGAATAATTATAGAAATGAAGGAACAGTTTATACCATAAAAACGATTTGCCAACACCGTACAAAATTAATTGCTTTGGTTCTGGCTAATTTAGGAAAGTCCTCGCGGACTTTCTATTCAGTTATTATTTACTATCTTTAGTGCTTAACCACCGCAAAAAATCTTGTACAAACACGTTATGCCCAATTAAAAGAAGCCAGCCGCACAAACAGCACATTTGGTTTTTGCCGACACGAAAGCCAACGCAAAAAAAACCAAAAGAGCTGTTTTTTGCCAACGCTCGAAAAAAAACGAAAAGAATACGGAAAACCGTAACAAAATAAATAGAATGAATTGTACTTTTAAAAACTTTAATAAACAGAAAGAAATATGGCGTTAACAAAAATAGTCTCAACTGAAAAACGGCTATACTCTCAGACACCGCTGAGAAATGCAGTACAGTTAGACAAGCTAAAAAAATACTATAGAACGGTGTTAATTATCTTTTTACCAATACTGTTTTTAACCAGCTGCACTTCTGAATTTGAGTCATTCAATAACACCGCTTTCGAATTCGCTAGTAATAACAAACGCATTGACCAAAAAGAATTTGAGACATTATTAGAAGATATTTCCAACTCAGCTGAGAGAGGATTCACCCAATTCAAAGATGAAAATGGAGAAATTAATAATCCAAAAGTTGTTTCCTACCTTCTTAAATATTATTCAGCAAAAAATCTGAATCTAACTGAAGTTGACATTTGGCAGCCTGAATCATTAACTAAGCCAAAAGCGTTTAATATTAATGTCTATCTCGAAAATTCGGCAAGTATGGACGGATACGTAACGGGAGTTACAGATTTTGAAACCGCAATTTACAACCTGTTAGGAGATTTTAAGATAAGCAAAGTTTGCGACAGCTTAAACTTAAATTACATCAACAACAGCATACCTTACTCGAAAAAAAATGCCTTACCTGCTGATATTCAAGATTTCATTGAAAAGTTAGAACCATCTACTTTCCGACAAAAAGGTGGAGACAGAAGTGTTTCAGATCTTAAAAATATCATTAACACGGTACTCAATACAGTAGATGACCAAAACGCAGCTGTTCTGATTTCTGATTTCGTTTTTAGCCCCGGTAAAAATGTAAATGCACAAGATTATTTAAACAATCAGGGAGTTGGAATCAAAATTGATTTTGCTGAAAAAATAAAAGATTTTGACTTATCCGCTGTAGTAATTCAATTGGAATCAAATTTTGACGGAGTATATTATGATAAAACAAATAAGTCAATTCCGTTCAAAGGTAAAAGACCCTATTATATTTGGATTTTTGGGAGTAATCAGCAAATTAGCTCCATTTTGGACAAGAAAATTTTGGACAATATTAAAGGCGGTTATTTAAATAGGTTGATTTTACAATCAATAAAAGAAACAAACAATCCAAATTACAAAATACTGTCAAATCTAAAAATTGGAGATTTTAGCCGAGCTGAATTAAATAATAAGATACTTGCAGATGCATCCCTTTCAAAAGACAATCAAAATAAAGGCTTGTTTGGATTCAGTATAGCTGTTGATTTCAGTAAAAGTTCACAAGATGCTAGTTACTTCTTAGATACAACAAATTACGAATTGAGCAATCCAAATTATCAGCTTGAAGTTGAATTAATCTCGAATAAAAATGATGCTTCACTTTCGGGATTTACTCACTTATTGAAATTACAAACTAGCGACTTAAGAAATGAAAATTTAGAAATTCAAGTTGTAGGCCAAACACCAAATTGGGTTTACGCCTCTTCTTCGATAAATGACTCCAACATTTTGAATGAAATCTCGGAACAACAAAAGACTTTTGGGTTGCAATTTTTAATAGAAGGTTTAAATGATGCTTTTTATCCAAAATCAAGTTCCAATGCTATTAACATTTTTACTATAACGATAAAGAAATAAAACCTTATGGAAGAATTCTTCGCAAGTTTATACGAATGGTTTGGGTTGAACCCTCTCTTTTCAACAGATATGGGTGACCAATTGAGAGGTTGGGACATTACCTGCACAGATTATATTGGAACACCTTGGTATGTCATTATTGGATGGTCTATGATTGCGGTTACTGCTGTTTTATATGCTTTGCAGTATCATATAATAGATAGCTCACGATGGAAAAACAAAACTCATTGGTGGCTTTTTGCATTGATAATTGTCATTTTAAATTTTCTCATTGCATTTCTCATTCCATATAATAGCATTCAGGCAGGCGATTATTGTAATCAGCTAAATTTATCGGTTTCGGATTGTATTGGCTTTGGATTATCAAATGCTGTGTGGAGTTTCATTCTCTTTATAATCATAACTACAATTCCAGTATTTAGGAAATTAAGCAATAACTGCAGACATACAACTTTTTGGAAACCTTAAAACAGAAAAATACAATGGCACGATTATACATATTTGCAATAGGAGGCACAGGGTCAAGGGTTTTAAAATCTCTTACAATGCTTCTAGCTTCGGGAGTAAAACCAAATTCAGAGAAAAATTTTGAGATTGTCCCGATTATCATTGACCCCCATAAATCCAATAAAGATTTAAAACGCACGGAAAGATTGCTTGGAAACTATCAGACCATTTCAAATGAAGCAGGTTTAGATAGTGGATTTTTCAGCACGAAAATCACAACGCTTGATAGATTAACAACATCACAAAATCGACTGTCAGGGAGCTTTACTTTTAATTTACAAGAAGTAGGCGGTAGAAAATTTAGTGAATATATTGGATTCAGTCAGTTGGACGAACCTAATAAAGCATTAGCAGACATTCTATTTTCAGGAAAATCTATTAATAAACGGCACGAAGAAGTAAATCTGCTAGACGTAGAAATGGATATTGGCTTTGTAGGTAATCCTAATATTGGAAGCATAGTTTTGAATCAAGTTAAAGATTCACAGGAATTTAAGGATTTTGCATCAAATTTCAATGAAGATGACAGAGTATTCATTATTAGTTCAATTTTTGGTGGTACAGGAGCGGCAGGATTTCCAACAATATTAAAAAACATTAGAGATGCGATGAATAATCGCAATATTGATGGCAAGGGATTTTTGCAAGATGCAAAAATTGGAGCGGTGACAGTTCTACCATATTTCAATATTGAAAAAGATAGCGATAGTCCAATTCAGAAATCTGATTTTATAGCCAAAACCAAAGCAGCATTATATTACTACAAGGATAATGTTACGGGCAATAATTCCATAAATTCATTGTACTACATCGCAGATAATTATAGCGGAAAGCCATACAAAAATGACCCCGGAGATAACGGACAAAAGAATGATGCCCATTTTGTAGAAATGGCGTCTGCCCTTGCTATTATTGATTTCTTGGAAACACCAGATAGTGATTTAGAAACATCAGAAGGAAAAGCACTAAAACCGATTTACAAAGAATTTGGAATACGCAAAGATTCGTCTAATATCAAATTTTCTGACTTAGAGGATTACACGGAACGAAAGATTGCAATGCGTCTTTCTCAATTAGTGCTGTTTAGAAAGTACCTCACGGAACACTTGAGCAATGCTATAGAAAAAGAAGCTTGGAGCAATGATTCCCCAGAAATAAACAAAAAATTCATTGACGATACTTTTTACCGCACAAACCTATCAGAGTTTCTATCCTCATTTGCAGATTGGCTAAAGGAAATGTCTGACAACAAAAGAGGTTTCTCACCTTTTAACCTTGATTCTACTATTGAGGCACTTATTGAAGGTAGGACAGTAAAAAGTGGTTGGTTTACATCCAGAGTTGATTTTCCATCAATGGACAACAAGCTGAGTAAACAAGGAAAAGGGAAAACATATAGTTCGGCATCACAGAAGCTGATTAAACTTTTTTATGATACCACGGAAGAAATTCTCACCTCCAAATTCGGATTAAAAAACTAAAAATATGAGCAAAATATTTGGCTACACAAAAAAAGGCGGTCAGCATTGGTTTACATCTGACGCTTATTCAGATAAAGAAATTGAATCCATAAAAGACCCCGAAGGAGGTAGTGAAATTTCACTACCAACAGCAATACCAAGCCCCTTTGCAAGAATTGATTTGGTGAAAACGGCTTTCAGAAATATCACTAAATCTCCTGACCTAAAAGCATATACCAAAGATGGGAACGTGGTATCAGGCAAAGACGATGAGAAATTAGTTTCTGATGCACTAGACCTTACGGAAATATTATTCAATATTGATAGCATTAAGGATAAGATTAAAATTATTGTTTGGGACAGAGAAACCGAGTTGACAAAATTAAAAAGTGGTTCAGATGCTCACAGACAACTTGCCGAAACATTGGAGCTATATTTAGATCAAGATAAAGAATCATACAACTTTGATTTGCTTAGTCGACTCTACCTTATTGAATACAATCATAAAATAATTGGTTGCACCTCTTCTGCCACACTGTTTTTTGCTACCGCAAATGATTTGTCACACGCTCAAATCACATTCACAAAGAATGACATAACCTTTGACGATTCTTATGCGCCTCTTTATGAAAGAGATGCGGACTTTCAAAAATACTTTTATCTTCTTTTTAGTGCTAATCAAATATTATCCCAACGACTTACAGTAATAAATGATTATTTGGAAAAGAATCTCAAAATTCTAGATAGAGTCAATAACAAACTTTATGAAGAGATTAAAAATTTGGATGTAACTGATTTTAAGTCGAACTATGCTGAATTAGATACAGGATTGTCAGGTGATGTAGTTGAAGTCATAGGAGTTCCTCTACGTAAGCGAAAAAAAGAAGATGTAATCAATTCTATCCAATCAAGCGATTTTATTATTCAATCAACCAAGTGCAAAGACCAAGCTAAGCCTCTTGTACTTCAAAACAATCTCAATAAATCATTCAGGTATGTAAATGATAGTTGGGATAATTCTATTCAAGTACCTTTTGTTAATAATGAAACGGTATTAGAAAAAAGACAATTGCCAGGAATCAGCATCCAATACCCTTACCTAACAGTTAGCGATTTTTTAGAACCGTACTTAATCCGTTTGGTATATCCCATTAACAAGGATAAATTTTTTGATGGGAATGTAAATACTGAAGTCGGTAACGATTCTAAAGGTTTCATTTTACCACTAAAGCAAAAGTTTTTTGATTATTTCAATTCGGATGATTTAATAAGCTCATTATCAAACAAACCTGAAATAAAAATGGTGCAGGGAGCTGCGGGTTCGGTAAAGGTTGTCTTGCGCATCCCAATAGTGAAAGAAGGTGAGTTTATTTCGTTTGAAAGAACCTACTATCAGTCTCCCGAGAATCAACTTGGAAAACCAGATGAAGAAAAGAATAAAGGGGTAGTTGTTGAGCATCAGTTTGGAATCACTTTATTTCCATTTATCAAAACAAATAATCCAAACATTGAAGCGTATTATAGAGTACAATTAGTCGATAGAGATGTTGCAGGAATATTGAAAAACACAAACTATGATTTAAAGTTTTTTTCAAATCAAGAACCAGACGCAATCGAAATCAGAGCAAAGAAAAGAAGGAGTAGTAAAAGACCAGACGCAGCAGAAACAGCGACATCTGACTATTACGTTTTGCACAATGAATTCGATTTTATTCAAGTTAAAAACATAGATTCAGCAGGTGCTTCAGGCATAATAATTCCAAATTGGGAACATTATCAGCAAGGTAATGAAGTTTTCAGTTTTGCTATTGATTTCGGAACAACCAACACTCACATTGAATATAAAATTGGTGATGGTTCACCAAAACCATTTGACATCTCATCTGATGACATTCAAATAGCTACTTTGTATCATCCTACAAAAACTACAGATGACTTTGGTGGATCAGGCGCTATTGCTATTCGAGAATTAATAGAACACGAATTTGTGCCAAGGATTATTGGTAATGGTTCAGAGTTCAAATTTCCCCATAGAACAGTTATTGCTGAAAGTCACTCTTTGAATATAGAAACTGAAACTTTTGCCTTAGCTGATTTCAATATACCATTTGTTTATGAACGAAAACCTGAGAAAGACAAAATTCAGTCTAACCTAAAATGGGCAAAAAAAGAAAAAGGTAATGAAAAACGTGTTAGAGCCTTTTTTGAAAAGATAATGATGCTTATGCGGAACAAAGTGCTTTTCAATAAAGGAAATTTGTCTAAAACTCAATTGGTTTGGTTCTACCCTTCAAGTATGAAACCTGCTAGAAAATCAGATTTAGAAAATACTTGGAATGAGTTATTTCTTCAATATTTCAATCCCACAAAACAAGCAATAGGTATTACTGAATCATTGGCTCCATTCTATTATTTTAAAGGAACAAATAAACTACAAGGAGGCGCATTTAAACCTGTTGTTTCAATTGATATTGGTGGCGGCACAACGGATATTGTTGTATTCAAGCAAAACAAACCCCTGCTTCTTACATCTTTCAAGTTTGCTGCAAATACAATCTTTGGAGATGGATATAGCGAATATGGCGCAGCAACTTCCAATGGTCTTATTAGTAAATATTACCCGCATTTCGAAAATTTGCTTGCAACCAATAAGTTATATGATTTGTCGAAAGTGCTATCTTCTATCAGGGAAAAAAATAGAACAGAAGACTTAAACGCCTTATTCTTTTCTATTGAAGATAATCCCAAGATTAAAGACAAAAAATTATTTTCTTACAATTCACTTCTAGCAAAGGATGAAGACCTGAAAATAATTTTTATTTATTTCTATGCAGCCATCATTTTTCACATTGCTGAATTAATGAAGCAAAAACAAGTTGAATTGCCAAAGCATTTAGTTTTTAGCGGGACGGGATCAAAGGTGTTGAATATCATATCTCCTGATCGTAAAATTCTTTCGGAATTTTCAAAAGTAATTTTTGAAAGTGTATATGATAGGAGTTTTGATTCCGATGGATTAACCATTGAAACTGAAAAAGAAATGCCTAAAGAAGTTACTTGTAAGGGCGGTTTAATGCTCGACCCTGAAGATTTGGCTTTTGATGTTCGTGACATAAAATCAACGTTGACTTGTGTTGAAAGTAAAGGCATTGATAAGCTCACTTATGACCTATTAAATGAGAAAACGAAAGTAGATATCGTTTCCTATGTGAATAAATTCAATTCATTCTTTTTGAACCTAAATAATCAGTTCAATTTCAATGATTATTTCAATGTCTCTGAAAAATCGATGGAAGTGTTCAAGGAAGAATTAAATAAACATCTAAGGGATTATTTAGAAGAAGGATTAGAGTTCAATAAAAAATTAGATAATGTTGGAACAGAAGATAAAGAATTAGAAGAAACTCTATTCTTTTATCCACTTATTGGTGCTATCAACAACCTATCTTCTCATCTATCACAATTAACGCCAATAAATAGCTAAAAATGAAAAGACGAATTATATTATTATTTTCAGCGGTATTTCTTTATAGCCTCTCTTATGGTCAGGTCACAAAAGAATCATATGAAAAGGCAGTCGATATTCTCAATTATCAATCTGTATATTATTCATTGTCTGTTCTAAGCCCAACCAGCGGAGTTACTGCTAAGTTCAAGACCAATTGTAACTGCGAAAATAGCCCTGCTTTTGAAAAAATACAATCTTCAATTCCAGGAACAGAGCCAAAAACAATTGAAATTTCAAATGAAGTTCAGAAATTGAAAAGTCAAGATATTTCTGCATTTAACAAGTCCCATACTTTGGATTTTCTTTTGAATGCCACTTTTGACCAGTCTAAGCCTTTAACTGATTTTAAAAGTCAACTAAATCAAAAAGGAAAGCTTTCTGACTATACAGAAAATATAACACAGAAGTTGGAAGCGGTTTTACAGGAAAATGTTCAAACAAATACTTCTATTCAAAATGAATCAGATAGTAAACTTGCAGATTTTGATGATAGAATTCGAACGCTAGAAAAAAATCTAAACTCCAAAGAAGAAAAGTCGGGTATCTTAGGCGGTCTTTCAGATTACCTAATCCTTCTTGCAATCATTTTAGGCATTTTAGCTTCGTTTTTAGCTTTGAGAAAAAGAAATAATTACGAAGAACTTTTGCCTAAAATTTTAGAAAGTAAAAGATTGAAAGATTTTGTCCAATCACAGAATAGCTTCAATAGAAATACACAAGGAAATCACTCAAACACTTCTGAAATAAGAGATTTACATAGTAGAATTAGAGACTTAGAAACTCAAATAAGTAAGCTGGACAACCAAATCCATAAATTGACTGAACCTGCACCAATACAAACAACATCTCGGTCATATCAGGAAGTTAGACAGCCCGAATCAAAAATTGAAACCCTTTTCTTATCAACCCCAAATTCAGATGGAAGCTTCAATGAAAGTTCGGCATCAAATACTTATAGAGATGGTGCGAGTATTTACAGACTTACAAAAACAGGAAGCGTTAATGCTAAATTTCAGATTGACGAAAAAGAAACATCAATCAAGTTAGCGTTGCAGTATCCCGATAAAAATATTGACCCTGTCTGTGATGCAGAAAATGCGTTTAACCCAAAGTCAACGAGAATTTCTACAATTAAAATGGGTGAAGCCGAATTACAAAATGGAAAATGGATTATTAACTCTAAAGCTGTAATTCGTTATGAAGATTGAGTTTATAGAAACTATTCTAGTATGTGTTATCGTTTCGATTCAGCTTTTGGTTTTTGTTCGTACCTTTTTTAAAATCCGTCTTTTTAAAAGAATTATTCCAAGCATAAATTCATTGTTCGTTACAAAAGTGAATGTTCCTGTTTCTGACCTTGAAAGCTTATCCCCTAAAGAGCTTTTAGAAAACATTGATAGTTATAAAGATGCGCAATCAGAACAAAGTTTTGAGAAAGGTATTGAAGAAATTGAAGATGTGGACTTATTTAATAACTCACAGTTACACGATGATGATATTGAAACAACAGAAGTAAATATTATTGAAATTGACGGAAAGCCAAATAAGATATTTGAAAACATATTGTTTTCGGTAAATAATTATCTCATAAGAAATCGAGGTGCTTCTTCCGATTTTAATCTGATGAAGGATATTGTAGAGCGAAATACTGATGCTGTAGAAGAAGATATAAACTTATCTGTTGGTACACCGCTATATTTGGGTTTAATGGGTACAATGATGGGGATTGTGATTGCACTTTTCAATATGCCAGATTTAGGTATAAGTGCAGGACTCGGTTCAGAGGAGACAGGTAAAATACTCGATGAAGGCATTGCAATGCTTATTGGAGGTGTTAAAATCGCAATGATTGCAAGTTTTATGGGGTTAATGCTGACAATCATTAATTCGAGTTGGGTTTTTAAGGGGTCAAGAAGTTTCAGCGAAGCAAGAAAGAATGAATTTTACACTTTTGTTCAAATTGAACTTCTCCCAATAATCAATCAAGGTTTAGCTTCAACCTTGGAATCTCTTCAAAGAAACCTGTTACAATTTAATACTGAATTTACAAGAAACCTCAAAGGCTTGACAGGAGTGTTTGATTCAAACCGTAGTGCGATTAGAGAGCAAAAAGAATTACTTGATGCACTAGACAAAGCGAAGGTTTCGGAAATGACAAAATACAATGTTGCTGTTTTAAAACAATTAGACTTATCAGTCGGCAAGTTTGAGAAGTTTAATGCTTTTCTATCCAATACAACACAATTTGTCGAAAATTCACAGCTAATTGTAACCAAATCGAACGAGCTTTTAGCGAGAACAGATAATTTTAAAACAATTGCGGACAATCTCGATAGTAAATTAGATCAGAGCCAGCAACTTTTGACATTTCTTTCTGACCATTTCAACAAATTGGAAGAACATAAAGAATTTACATCAAATACAGTTGCTGACGTTGGACATTCCATCTCAGAAACATTTAAAGAACTCAAAGAACACATTCAAAATTCAAGTGAAGCAGTTAAACAATTTACAATTGATGAAACTGAAGCTTTAAAAACCGCTTTATCCGAGAGCAAAACGAATTTGGTCAATCTTGAACATTTGGCTACTCTTAAAACTGATGTTTCCCAATTTAAAGACAGTTCAGCTTCTCAGGGCGAAAGGCTTAAGCAAACAATTGAAGACCTTAATAAAAATATGGCGAGAGCTATAGTTGTACTAGAGCAAATTGAGAATAAAAAAAATGTTATATCTTCTGTTAAAAACCTTTTCAAGTCTAAAAAGAGTAAGGTATGACGGGAAAAGGTTCAGGATTTTTTTGGCCTAGTTTTGCTGATCTAATGACCAGTTTGTTTTTCATTATGTTAGTGCTATACGTATTAACTTATCTAAAGCTTACCAATCAACAAAGAGCAACTGAACAGCAATTAAATAAGATAAAAGAAATACAAGCTGCGGTAAAAGAATTGCCACAAAACTATTTTCAATATGATTCTATTTACAAACGGTTTTCTCTTGTTCAGAATATCGAGTTCGAAACAGGTAAAGATATAATCAAACCAAATTACGAACAGTATCTAATTGATGTTGGTGTATCTATTAAAGATTTAATAAGTAATTTAAAAAGTAAATATGCACAACAGGATATTAAGTACGTAGTAATTATTGAAGGAATGGCTTCAAACGATAATTTCAAAGATAATTATCCATTAAGCTACAAGCGAGCTTGGGCAGTTATGAAGCTATGGCAAAGAGAAAATATAATGCCCGACCAATCGGTTTGTGAAGTTCAGGTTGCAGGTTCAGGAACAGGTGGAATAGGAAGATTCCCTGTGAACGAAGAGGTTAAAAATCAACGAATATTAATTCAAATCGTTCCGAAAATTGGAGAAATAAAATTAGAATGAAAATCAAAGGATTAACGTATATTATTTGTGGTTTCTTACTCATATCTGCCTGTACTCAATCGGGTAGGCGTAAACCTGTTTCCGAAAATGAGACACCAAATGCCAGTTCAGTAAAAAAACGAACAGAAAGTTTCAGCGGTAAGAATGTTATCAAAATGAAAAAATCAGGCGGAGTTTACTTGATTCCTACTATAGTAAATGGTTCAAATATGGATTTTATTTTTGATACAGGTGCGTCCGATATAACAATTTCCGAGGTTGAAGCTCTTTTTTTATACAGACAAGGAACGCTAACAGAAAATGACTTTATCGGTGTTCAACAGTACCAAATTGCTGATGGGAGTATTTCAGAAGGTTCAATAATCAATCTTAAAACCGTGCAAATTGGGAATAAGGTATTGTACAATGTGAAAGCATCAATCATACATAATACATCTGCACCATTGCTTTTGGGTCAATCAGCTTTAAATCAATTTGGCCAAATAACAATAGATTATAATAAAGGTCAAATTACTTTAGAATGATGAAAAACTTATTGCTTGTCCTTTTAGTTTTAATAGTTGTTTCGTGCAACTCAAATAGTGGCAATCGGAAAGCAGAAATACA
>Ga0105052_10005084_pt1 | contig 14039 bp, 12 predicted proteins | sample FRY03_FD_78094 | JGI IMG/M metagenome (GOLD analysis project Ga0105052, IMG submission 78094) | Freshwater microbial communities from Lake Fryxell liftoff mats and glacier meltwater in Antarctica - FRY-03 | ecosystem: Environmental > Aquatic > Freshwater > Ice > Glacier meltwater ... | reverse complement strand
GAACGTAAAAAGTTCCTTGTAAAATTGAAAAAGCTGTTTTTGGATACTTTTTTCAGCTAAAAAAAGTATCGGAAAAATATAAGAGAAGTTAATAGTCCCCAACTTTTTAACTTGACCCTCAAAATCGTTATTAAAGCTGTCCGTATTTGTATCATTACAGCATTTTCAGAAGTTCCAATAAATGATTTGATGTGAAGTAACTGTTTTACATCTCTGAAGAATATTTCTACTTGCCATCTACTTTTATATAGCTCACTAATTGTATTTGGTGACCAGTTAAATTGATTCGTTATTAATTCTATAACTTGTTGATTATCTTCATCCCAAACCGATACACGTCTCATCTTTTTAGGGTATTTAACTTTTGAAGTTTTATTTTTTAACTTAATAATTTCATCTTTCATAATATGTTGATGTAAATCATCAGGTAACTCATTTTCTTTTACAGTAGTGTGCAGAAGGTTTTCTTTATGCCTAAGAACGAAAAACACACCTTTGCTGTCCCAGACATTTAGAAGGCTAAAGTCATTATAAAACCGATCAGCAACAATTACACTTCCTTTTACTAACGGCACCTCATAAGCGCCTTTATTATCAGCTGTTTTACCATTTGTAATATTAACGTAAGCTGGTAAGTTTCCATCAAAATCAAGAAGTGTATGCATTTTAACAGCTTCTTTTGCTGTTTTGTATTTGGCCCAATCAAAAATACTTAAGCATAAACTTATAGTAGTTGAGTCTAATAAGAAAATTTTAGACTTTATTTTGAATTTTACTTGCTTAAACTTGGGATGCTGTCCTAGACTTTCAAGTAAGTGAAAATAATAGTCTTTGAATAAATCGCTTGACCTAATTTGATTTTGATAACCAATGCTTGATTTAGATGGTACTTTGGTTACTCCAAGATGATTTAAGTTTCCTGTAGCAGATCGAAGTCCAAAACTTATGTCTCTTAGAGATTGACTTTTAGTAAATTGACAAAAAAGCATAGAAACTAAATGATTCCAACTACTGAAACCCTTATTATGTTTATCGGTTTCTTTCTCTTTGACTAATTTATTGAATTTTGAGCGATCTAATTTTTGTATTATTTGAGAAAACAGAGTTATATTTGTCATGAGAGGGAGAAGTTTTTGTTGTGGAACTCAAAGATAATTTGAGATACGAAATTATCCCTCTTTTTTTAAAAACGTTTAGGACGCTATTGATAAAATATAATTATTATTATTTCAGAATATAAATATGATTGGACAACAAATACTTAACTATAAAATCATTTCTTTACTTGGAGAAGGAGGAATGGGTTCTGTTTATTTAGCTGAGCATAGTCAAGTAAATAGAAAAGTAGCTATTAAAGTTTTACATGCTCAATTCTTTAAAAATGAAGATATTAAATTGAGATTTAAGAATGAAGCTTCTACCATGGCTCATTTACAACATCCAAATATTGTAAACTTATTAGATTATTTGGAAGATGAAAATGGAATGTATTTAATTATGGAATATATTCAAGGACAAGATCTGGATGAATATATAAACAATACAACTGGTCCAATGCCAGAGGAAGTGGCAATTCCAATCATGCAGCAAATTTTATCGGCTTTTAGTTATGCGCATGACAAAAAAATTGTGCATAGAGATATTAAGCCTGCTAATATCTTAATTTCACCTAATGGAGGAGTAAAGGTTTTAGATTTTGGTATTGCAAGATTGTTAGGTGAAAATGATCAAAATCTTACTAAAACAGGAACACAGATGGGGACTGTTTTCTATATGTCACCGGAACAAGTTCAAGGGAAGAAAGTTGATCAATTATCAGATATTTATGCGTTAGGTGTTACATTTTATCAAATGTTAACAGGAATAAATCCATACAAAGGTCTTACTACTGACTATGAAGTGTATAATAAGATTGTAAAAGAAGAATTACCTGATCCGCTATCAATATATCCTGGAATGCCAAGTTATTTTAAACCCATATTAAATAAAGCTTTAGCAAAAAATAAAGATCAGCGATTTCATAGTTGCAAAGAATTTAGTGATGCTATTGATTTAAGAAAAACAGATGTAAGCACTACGGTAAATTCGAAGAACATCTCTCAATCTTCTTCAAAATCATTCTCTAATCCTCCCCCAGCTAATAATGCTCAAATATCTAATCATAGAAAGAATAGTTATTCATCAACTTCTTTGGTTTTGGGTATTATTGCTTTAACTCTTTCTTTTATACCTTTAGTTAATTTACTATCGATAATTCTAGGGATATTAGCCATTGTAAATGGAAATAAAGCTATAAAAAAAGCTGTTACTTTTAAGGAATTTCAATTTACAGATAAGGGAGGGAAATCAGGAAAGGTGCTAGGAGTTCTTTCTTTAATTATTTTATCATTGTTTTACTTAGTGATTTTTTTGCTTGCTTTTTTTAAAGATTCTGATGGTGATGGAATTTATGATAGGAAAGATAAATGTCTTTTCGAGTATGGTAATACTAAAGATGGATGTCCTGATCAAGATGGGGATGGTATATTAGACTTTCAAGATGGATGTCCTGAGTTATTTGGGTCTTCTGATACAAATGGATGTCCAGATAGTGATGGAGATGGAATTTATGATAATGATGATCATTGTCCAAATGAATCCGGTCCTTTAGAAAACAATGGATGTGCATGGATTGATAGTGATAATGATGGTATTATAGATATTGAAGATTATTGTCCAAAAGAAAAAGGACCAATATCCAATAATGGTTGTAAATATGAAGTAGTTTGTCCATATTGTGAAAGTAATTCAAAAACTGAATCGATTAACAATTGGCTATATTGTGGTAATTGTTCTAAAAAATATTATACTTGTAAAAGAGTTTCTAATGGATCTTATGGAATAAAACAAGAGTGGTTTAATGATAATGAATGCGATTGTGAAAATTGTGATGATGAAAATTACTGATATTAATTATAAAAAACAAAACGATGAATGGATTTAAAAAGTGTAGTAATGGACATTTCTACAAAGATGACTTAAACGCTTGCCCATATTGTCCTGGAGGCGCTAATAATACAACTTCTGGAGGTAATGATGATTTAGGAAAAACAATGGTGACTTCTAGTGGAAACGGAGGAGGAGGGTTTTCATCAAATGATTCAAAAACTGAAGTTTTTGGAGGTGGAAATAATTCTTCAGATAATACGACTCAAGTTTATGGAGGTGCGATGAATGAATCTGCTCCTAAAAGAGATTTAAATAGAACCTTCATTGGGGGAGTAGATGATAGCGTTGATTCTAATGATGGTCAATCAATAAAATCTGAACCAAGAGCAACAAGAAGAATTGTAGGTTGGATTATTAGTTATGACTTAGATCCTATGGGGGTAGATTATAGAATTTATGAAGGTACAAACACAATAGGAAGAGATACTAAGAATACAATCATAATCACAAAAGATAGTACTATTTCAAGTGAGCATGTTACTATTCTTTATAAAAAAGGAAAACTCAAAATTAAAGATAGAATGACTGCAAATGGGACCTTTTTAAATGGAGAAGAACTTGAAGTTGAAGAAGCTTATGATTTAAATGATGGTGATGATTTAAAAGTTGGTAATACTGTTTTTAAATTTAAAACTGCAGAATAATAATATTATGATGAAAAATATTTTCTTATTGATTTTTTTTGTATTACCATCTTTGGTATTCGCTCAAAAAAAATCAATTGATGTAGGTAAAATTGATACAAAAGATTTTCCAAAGTTAAAAGGTAAACTTTGGGTTAAAAATCCTGAAGGTTTAGATTTAAACAATGTTAAATTTTATGAAAATGAAACTATTTTACCCGTAACATTTTCAGATAAAAAAATAGCAGATTCAATTCCAAAAAATAAATCAATTTTGTTTCTTGTTTCTAATTCAAATAATTCTAAAGAATTAGAATGGTACAAAACTATTTTGAAAAATATAGTTTCAAGTAAAGCTTTTAATTCAGGAGATAAAATTGCTATACTTCCTTATTATCAAGAAAGTACTCGCAAACCATTTCAGTTCGCTTCTGAGTCAATTATTTTTTCAGGAAATGCTGATGAAGTTTATCAAAAAATAGATTCTCTGTCATTACTTCCTAAGAATAAAATTGCTCAAAATCAATTTCATTTAGCGGTTAACAAAGCTTTAGAATTACTTGAAAAGAAATCTTTAGAATTACCAACAGGAATTGTTGTTCTAGCAAATGATAATATTTCTAGACCTACTTTTCAAGGAGAAAACCCTGTTGAAAGATCTAAACGATTAGATGTACCAGTTTATAATATTCAATATTCAACTAACTCTAAACAGTACGAGACGAAAGATTTATGTGAACAAACTTATGGCGCTTTTTATAAATCATCTAATAATGATTTAGATAGCGCGTTCAATAAATTAAATATTCACTTATCCGATTTCATTAAAAAACATGTAGGAGTTGTTTATCAATTTGAATATCAAACTTCATTCACAAAAGACGGATTATCTCATACTGTAAAAGTAAATTCTCAATCTGATCAAACTACTTTTGTCATTAATTCTCCTAAAAAGTCTATTTCAGAATTAATAGCTGAAAATTTTATTTTATTTATTATCTCTATTGCACTTATTTTAATTTCAATAGTTGTTATTATAATTTTGATTATTAAAAGAAAAAAGAAAAAGAAAATTAAAGAAGCGGAATATCAAGCTCATCTTTCTGATTTAGAAATAACTCAATCAGAATCAGACAGAAAACTTGCTGAACAACAAATGGAATTAAATAAAATTCAGCAAAAAAGAGATGAAGAGCTTGTGTTGCAAAAACAAGAACAACAAATAAAGCAACAAGAACAAGAGGACGCATTACAATTCCAAAAAATGCTTGAAAGAGGTAATTTACCTTGGTTTGAGTATTGCATTGGAAATGATAAGGGTAGCTATCAGATTGCAAGTCCTCGTTTGAGTGTAGGTAGAGATAATTCAAGTGACTGGGTAATCCCTCATCCTACAATATCAAGAAGGCATTTTGAATTAAATTTCAAAGATTATATTTATTCCATAAAAGATTTAGGAAGTTCAAATGGTGTTTTAGTCAATGGAAATAAAATTTCAGAGACAGAACTCAGACATGGCAATGTTATTCAATTAGGGGAATTAATTTTAACTTTTCACATATAAACAATATGATAAAATATCATTTTAGTGCCAAAACAGACGTAGGTCTTGTAAGACAAGCTAACGAGGATTATTTAGGGGATGCCCAGACTCCAAACGGACATGTTTTTGTTGTTTGTGATGGTATGGGAGGTCATGTTGGAGGAGCGAGAGCCTCTCAAATTGCTGTGAATAGTATTTTAGAGTTTTTCGCTAAAGAAATTCATGAAAATATGTTTACTGCTCTTGATAGATCACTTCAGTTTGCAAACGAACAGATTTTCGCTGTAGCCCTTAATGAACCTAAAATGAAAGGTATGGGAACAACAGCTGTTGTTCTTGTAATTAAAGGAGATAATTGTTTTATTGGTCATGTTGGTGACAGCAGGATTTATTTAAAATCAAATAATAAACTAAACAGAATAACTAAAGATCATTCATTTGTTCAAAATTTAGTAGATAAAGGTGTGATTTCAGATGATGAAGCTGAAAATCATCCTAAAAAAAATCAAATTTTGAAAGCATTAGGTATTTCTCCTAATATTGCACCTACAATAGCGAGTGAACCAATTTTAATTAAAAGTTCGGATGTTTTTCTTTTATGTTCTGATGGATTAAGTGGGATGATCAATGATCGATCTATGGAGATGATGATTGATGTATCAAATTTAGATAGATCTGCTTCAGTTTTGATTCAGGCAGCATGTGATGGTGGAGGTCATGACAATATAACTGTAACGTTAATAGGTGTAACAGAAAGTCCACACTCAAATTCAGTTTTTAAAAACTTTAATCCTATTACTGCTTCAAATTTTCAAGAAACACATCTTTTTGAAAATGGTGGCAATAAAAAGAAAGTCTTCAATAAAAAGACTTTATTGTTTTTGAGTATTTCCTTAATTTTTCTTTCTTCATTTGGAATTTGGTTTTACTTAAATATTAATCAAGATTCAAAGGATGATGTTACAAAAGATGGATCAAATGATAGGAAAGAGATTAAAAATGATGAAAACTCACAATTTGACAACTCTCAAGACAAAGAAGTACAAGAAAGTACTGGTAAATCTGTAGAAGAAAAAAATCCTAAAAATAAAGAAAATGTAAATAAAAAAGAACCTAAACCAACTAAAACTAATGGTAAAACTGAAAATGATGTAAAGTCAGAAGACCATAAAAAGGAAGGAATAGAAGATAAAGTAGGTTCTAAAAAAGAGGACCAAAATACTAATCCTGATAATTGTGAAAAGGAGTTAGAATATAAAGTTAAATCAGGAGATTTATTAGGTAAAATTTTAGAAGAAATTCATAAAACTTGTCCTAAAACTACAAAAGATAAAATTATGGAAAAAAATAATTTATCTGATGAAAATAAGTTAAAGGAAGGCTCTTTATTAAAATATGTATGTAATTGTAACTAAATACATAGAATGCAAATAACCGAAACCATACAGATAATTGAAAGTATTAAACCAGGAGGTACAGCAAATCTTTACCTTGGTGTTGATTTGACATGTGGTGAACCATTAGTTATAAAAGAATTAAAACCTGGTTTTTTCAAGAGTGAATTAGTAAGAGAGAAGTTTATTGAAGAGGCAAATAGATACTTATATTTAGATCATCCAAATATTGTTAAGTTAAAAGACTTCATTGATCTCAAGGATCGCCAATACCTGGTGATGGAGTATATTGAAGGGAATGATTTGTCAGACTATATTAATAAAATTTCAGGTCCATTACCTTTGTTTAATATCGCACTCATTATGAATGAAGTTTTGAGTGCTTTGTATTATGTGCATGAGAAAGATCTTATTCATTTAGATATTAAACCTTCAAATATTATGCTCACTAATGATGATAGGGTAAAGTTAATCGATTTCGGAATTGCACATGATAATTCTAATGGGGCCATTAAAAACATAATGGGAAGTCCTTATTATATGAGTCCTGAACAATTAGTTGAAGGTGGCCGAATTGACCATAGGTCAGATGTTTATAGTGTTGGGATTACTATTTATGAGTTGCTTACAGGTAAATTACCTTTTTCAGATTGTAATTCAAAAGAAGAATTATACGAAGCAATTAAAACTAAGCCTATCCCAAAAGTAAAATCATTATTTCATATTGATGACAAATTTGAACTAGAAATTAATAAAATCATTCAAAAAGCAACTTTTAAAGATCCGGAAGCAAGATTCCAAAGCTGTCAAGAATTACAAATAGCATTGTTGAAATTTTTATGAATATAAAAACAATTAAAATTGGGAGATTAAAAGATAATGATATTGTTATTGATAATAGCTCAGTGTCTAGGTATCACTGTCAACTATTTATAGATAATTCAGGAAATGTCTTTTTAACTGATTTAAGCTCTTCAAATGGGACGTATGTAAATGGAATACGCATAAAGGATTCGGTCCAATTGAGGACTACTGATGTTTTGAAATGTGGTTATTCAGATCCTGTACCATGGAGAAATTACACTAATTTTGAAGTTCCTTTATTATCACAAGAATCTAATGTAACAAACCATGTTGGGGATCATTATCAATCAAATTTTAATAAAAATAAGAATAGTTCCATTAAAGTAGTTTTTATAACTTTAAGTTTTATCATTGGTGTTTTAGTTATAGTTTTTATATTAAACGAATTTCTAGTCAAAGTATCTAAACCTTCAGTTGTTGATTCTGATAAACCTAATAATACAGAAGTTCAGCCGACATTAAAATCATCAGAGGGAAAACAGATTGTTTATGATTTTAGTTGTTTGAATGACGATGAAGATTTGGGAACTACAGATATTGTTAATGTTTTAGAAGGATTAGACAAAGAAATAACTAACGTATTTGGAGGAGATGTTTCAGTAAATGATGAAGAAAAAGTAGGCGATGATTTATTGAGAGATTGTAAAAATGAATATCATTTCATTGAATCAGGGAGTAAGATTAAAAATTTGAGAACTATACTTCAACTTTTAGTAAAAGAAATTAAAGAGTCAAAAGGATTTCATTATTCAATTTATTTAATAGAATCAAATGAATTAAATGCGTTTACTGCAGGAGCTAAAATTTTTATTACTACTAGGATGTATCAATTTTGTAAATCTAACGATGAATTGGCATGTGTTATAGGGCATGAAATTAATCATAATGAATTAGGTCATATAAAACAATATTTACAGAAAAATAATATTTTAGGTTCTGAAGGAGCTGTATTAACTGGTGTGTTAACAATGCCATTTGGGCAGAAAAAAGAAACGCATTGCGATCTAAAAGGTATTGATCTTGTTATTGCGGCTGGATATGATGGTTGTGTAAATGTCTCATTATGGAAAAGAATGCAGCAAGAATACCAAGAAGGGGAGTATAATGCTTTTGAAAATTTATTTAGATCTCATCCTTATTCATCTAAAAGATCTAATTGTTCTCAGAATCATATATTAAATAATTATGGTTTTAATTGTGAAACACGAGAAGAGGTAGAATGAAATTTATATATACTTATTGTTTAGTAGTTTTATCATTTTATTCATTTAGTCAATTTAATGATGTAACTTATGATTTAAATTGCAGCAATAATACTTTAGAGGAACAAACAATTTCATTTTTTTCGTCAATTGAAAAAAGTACATTGAGTTCTTTTGGGTCTATTGTTTCTATTGAAGAAGAAATAAATGAAGGAAAACATTTTTTTGAACTAGTTAAAATTGAATATTCTCTCGATGAAAATGTATCTAAGAATTCAAATTTAAACGAAATTCTTAAATCTTTAGTTCGTAATTTACCAAATGGGAATACTTATAATTACAGTGTACATTTGGTCAAGTCAAAAGAATTAAATGCTTTTACATTAGGGGGATATATTTATATTACTAATGGTATGTATGATTTTTGTAAATCTAATAATCAAATAGCTTTAATTATTGCTCATGAAATTGCGCATAATGAGTTAAAACATATAAATGAAGAATTGAAGCGAATAAAGAGTTTGCAAAATGTATTTGGAGATAAAACAGGCAATATAATATCAAGTGTTGGTAAATTAGCTATAATTTCATTTAATCAGCCAAATGAAGTTTATTCAGATATGTATGGAGTTGATTTATTGCAAATATCAAATTATTCTATTTGTGAAGCAATTACGATATGGAAACAATTAAATGAGACTTTAGGAAATAATGAAGAAATTCCTTTGGTTTTTTCGTCTCACCCCTATTCTTTGACTAGATATAATTGTTTATTAAATCATATAAATGAGAATTATCAAATTAACTGCAAATGAAACGAATCATTAAATCAAAAGTATTCTTAGTCTGCTTAACATTTTCTATTGTTGGTTTTATTTTATCACAATCTATCGTTTATCCTAAATTAAATAAGGTTGAATCAATTTTATTCAATTCAGTTTCAAATGGAATATGTGATGCAACTTTCAGGGTTGAACTTCAAAATGATAATTGGTTTTCTTACCAATCAAATGATTTAAATACTGAAGTCTACTATAAAGATAGATTAATTGCAGTTGGTGTATCTCAATCGATTTCATTAATTAGGAAGTCTTCTCAAATTTTCGATTTAAATACAATTATCTTTTTAGATTCATTAAATAAAGATTTATACAACTTTTTAAGTAAAGATTCTATTGATTTAAAAATTAAGATTACTGGAAAATTTACTTTTTTGAGAATTAAGAAAAGTATTGAACTTAAAACTAAAATTTCAAGCGAAGATTTTGTTTCAAATATGATAAATGATTTAATGCAAGATGATGGTGTGAAAATTAATAATATTCAACTAAAAAACATTAATGGAAACAATTCTACATTCGATTTATCTGTGATTTTTAAAAATAAATTACCTTTTGATGTTATATTATCGAAGTTTTATATCTCGGTATATTCTGATGCTAATTTCATTAGTGAAGTTGCTAATTGGTCAATCGATATGAATAAATTGATACCAAAAAACAGTTATGAACTAATAAATGGTTCTGCAACTATAAATAATATTAACGCATCACTTTCTGGTGTTTTAAAAGTTTTTACTGGAGATTTTGATTATTATTGTAAAGGTACTGCTGAAGTGAATGTAGATAACTATAAAATTAAAATACCATTAAAATTAAAATTCAAATTTAACCCAATATCTAAAGAGATTTTTATTGAAAATTAAGTATGCAAAATCGATCATATAAAATAGGGATAGTTAGTGGTAAATTACTTTTAAGAAAAATTGCATTTAGTTCAAATGTTCAGAATGTAATTACTATTGGAAGAAATCAAAATTGTGATATTTCAATTCAAAATGCTCAAATTTCTGGAAGCCATGCTCAATTAATTCATAATCTAAATAATGAACTTTATATAGTTGATTTAATAAGTACAAATGGTACATTCGTTAATGGTCAGAAAATTACTTCAAATGTTCCTTATCCAATTGGTATTAATGATAAAATTGAGTTTTCAAAAAAAGGTGAAATACATTTAACGTTTAATCCCGAGAACTACTCATCTATTCCAATTTTGGAATTAAATAATTCAAAACAAAGCTCTGATATACTAGGGGCAACAAATATTTTAGAAAAATTAAATTTAAAGTCCAAAATAATAATTGGTAGAAGTAATGAATGCGATGTTGTATTGCCTGATCAGAAATCGATATCTAGAAAGCATGTTTCTATTGAAAAGAAAGGTGATGCAATAATACTGACAGACCTTGGTTCTTTGAATGGGACATTTTTAAATGGTAGGAGGGTAGTGGGATCAGCAAAAATTTCAATTACTGATTCAATTTATATTGGTAAGTTTTTGATTCGTTTACAAGGTAAAGCCACAAATTTATCTGATGAGGTAGCTATAAAAACAGAATACATTTCCAAGAGATTTTCAAATGGAAAAATAGGTTTAAATGAATGTTCTTTTGAGGTTCCTTCTAAGTCACTTACAGCGGTAATGGGGCCTTCTGGCTGCGGTAAATCAACCTTGTTGAAAGCTTTAAATGGTGATTCCCCACCAAGTAGTGGGAGAGTATTTATCTCTGGCTTAGACTTAACAAGTAATTATGATTATTTGAAGACACAGATTGGTTATGTTCCTCAAGATGATATTGTCCATAGAGAGTTAACTATTCAGCAGTCTTTGTTTTACGCAGCAAAATTAAGATTAGATCATGCCTCTTCAGAAGAAATAGAGATTAAAGTTAAGCAGGTATTAAGCCAGTTGAATATTACTCATATTAAAAATAATTTAGTAGGTGAAATTTCTGGTGGACAGAGAAAAAGAGTCTCTATAGCTGTTGAGATATTAACAGACCCATTAATTTTGTTTTTAGATGAACCAACTTCTCCTTTAGACCCTCAAACAATCAAAGAATTTCTAGAAATCTTACAAGACTTAGCTAGAAATGGCACAACTGTTTTAATGGTTACTCATAAGCCAGAAGATTTGAATTATATGGATTCTGTAATCTTTATGGCTGAGGGAGGGTATTTAGTGCATCAAGGTAACTCACGTAATTATTTGGATTATTTTAGAGCTAGAAATACGATTGAAGTATATTCAGAATTGGCTCTTCCCGAGGCTAAATCGTGGATTGATAAACGCCCAATTCATTCTGGTGGGGGGAAGCAATTTATTGCAAATTCTCAATTTAAAAGAAAGGTGAATTATTTTTCGCAATTTTGGTGGCTAACTATTCGATATTTTAACATTAAGTTAAACGATAAACTAAATACTGCAATTATGATAGGACAAGCTCCTATTATTGCTTTATTGGTTAGTGTTATTTTTGATCAAGTTTCTCAAGCTGTTCCTTTCTTAATGGCTGTTTCAGCAATTTGGTTTGGAACTAACAATGCTGCAAGAGAAATAGTAAGCGAATCTCCAATTTACAAAAGAGAAAGGATGTTTAATCAGGGGATTTTTGCGTATATCTTCTCAAAAGTAATTGTATTATCTACTTTTGCTGCTGTTCAATCACTATTGTTTACTTTAATAATTTATATTCGTTTTAATGGAGAACATCCTAGTTGGAACGATCCTTTATTTTCATTTAATTGGATGTTGTTATTATCTATTTCTGCTACTTTGATGGGGTTATTATTATCTGCTATTGTATCATCTACAGAAAAGGTTATGACTATTGTGCCCATTGCATTGATTCCACAGATAATGTTAGCAGGTGTAATTGCGAAAATTAATTCATCATTGGTAGAAGTATTAAGTTATTTTACATTATCTAGATGGGGTACAGAAGGATTCAGTTCTATTCAAAAAACAATTTCAAGTCCTAATATGATTGTCGATGAAAAGACAATTAAGTTTAATGAAAAGGGGGTGTTAGAAAAAGATAAATTAATATTTGTTCAAGATGGATACAAAGAAATTGAAGCGATTCCAGAATTGACAAACAATTTTCATGATTCCTATAATGATATTTTTGGTGAAATGGCGGGGGAATTTAAACTTGATGTATTAATCATTGTTATCTTATCCTTTTTATTTTTCACGGGAATTTATATTGCATTAAAACAAAAAGATTCTATTAAAATCAGATAAAATATGAGTGAATTTAAAATAGGTAGATTGCCGAGTAATGATATTATTATTAATGATCAAAGTGTGTCTAGAGAACATGCAGTTTTAATCATTTTAGAGAATGAATATTCAATTTTAGATTTAAACTCTTCTAATGGTACATTCGTTAACGGGATGAGGATTCATGGTGTGTCTTCAATTAAAAGAAATGACATAATTAAAGTTGGATCGTCTTTGGTTCCATGGATGAATTATTTATCTATGAGTGGAGTGAACCAAAGTACTTCGGTAATTCCAAAAAATAATGAGGTTAACTCATCTCCTTCTTCGCAAATTGCTTTACCAAATTCAGGTACAGTTCTAGCTTTTGGAATTGTTGGTTTGATTTTCTCAATTGGGTTAATAGGAATAATATTTAATATAATTACAATTGTATTAGCTAATTCGGCTGAAAATAAATATAATTTTGAACCAAATAAGTATACCGACAGTTCCTTGTCTCAAACTAAAACAGGGAAAATATTAGCGATCATTGGATTGTGTATTTTTGGTTTGACAATTATAGCATTTATTTTTATTTTCTCATCTATTATAAATTTTGGCGAACTATAAAAAAATAAAAGTAGGTAGTAATAATTCTAATGATATTACTATTGATGCATCCTCAATAAGCAGGAATCATGCGGAGTTTTTTATAGACGATGAAGATAATGTTTTTTTAACGGATTTAAACTCATCTTTTGGAACTTTTGTCAATGATATAAGAATTAAAGAGCCAGTTTTATTAAATTTAAAAGATAAGGTTACTTTGGGTGATCACATTACAATTAATCACGAAAAATTATTGAATGAATCATATTCTATCAATGAAATTGTAAATTATATAAATAAAAGGTCATGGTGGATAAGAAATTTTGATATTTTAATTATTTACTTAATTAACCTAATTATATTATGTGTTTTTTATCTAACTACATGACAAAAATTCAAAAATATTCACTCCTCTTTGATTTTTAGGGTTTAATAAAATAGTTGCGATAAATTCCAACCCGTATCTGAATAAGCTTTTAGCTCGGTAGCCATGCTTTTTAATGGTTATCGGTTTTATATAACTGTCAACATAAATGCCAACTTTGTAACACCAAATGATACTGTCCTAAAAAAGTGTGTAAAGTAAATATTTAGTAGTTTTAAATCACAACATAAAAAACACACAAATATGAACTTTACACAAGAACAAATTACGGAAATTTTCAAGATGTTGCAAATGAAAAAGATGGATTTAATAAAATAATGAAATTATCATTAGAAGTTTTAATGAAATCTGAGAGAAAACTACACCAAGAAGAGTCTGGTG
>Ga0105052_10005073_pt1 | contig 14064 bp, 14 predicted proteins | sample FRY03_FD_78094 | JGI IMG/M metagenome (GOLD analysis project Ga0105052, IMG submission 78094) | Freshwater microbial communities from Lake Fryxell liftoff mats and glacier meltwater in Antarctica - FRY-03 | ecosystem: Environmental > Aquatic > Freshwater > Ice > Glacier meltwater ... | reverse complement strand
GAGTGAAAACGGATTGCTCATTGCAAATCCTCGACTGCGATCATGTCCATATCGGTGAAATCGACGTTATCCCCGGCCATGGCCCAGATGAAGCTATAGGCCCCGATGCCCGCGCCAGAATGGATCGACCAAGGCGGCGACAAAACCCCCTCCTCATTGGCGATGAAGATGTGGCGCGTCTCGGTCGGCTCCCCCATCAGGTGCAAAACCCGCGCTTCGGGGGGCATGTTGAAATACAGATACCCCTCCATCCGGCGATCATGGATATGGGCAGGCATGGTGTTCCAGACCGATCCGTTGTGCAGGCTTGTGTAGCCCAACACCAACTGGCAGCTTTGCATCACATTGGGGTGGATGAACTGGCGGATGGTGCGGTCGTTTGAAGTTTCAGCAGCCCCCAGCCGCACCTCTTTGGCATCTGCGACCGATAACAGCCGCGTGGGATAGGTGTGATGCGCGGGGGCGGAGGTGATGTAGAACCGCCCCTGACCTTCAAACACCACCGGGCCGGACCCCATGCCCAGATACAGCACATCGCCGTTTTGCATCGTATGATCGTGCCCGGCGGCCTTGACCACACCCACGTCACCGATGTTCACAATCCCCATCTCGCGCCGGTCCATGAAATTCGGCGTCCGCGTCTCCTCCACCTTATCCAGTGTCAGGCTTCCCCCCGCAGGCACCGCCGCGCCCATCACAAAGCGATCATAATGGGTATAGACCAAGCGGATTTCGCCATCCGCAAACATCCGCTGCGCAAGGAAATGCTGGCGCAGGCTGGCAGTATCCATACCCTTCGCGTGGTCTTGGTGAACGGCATGGCGGGTTTCAACGGTCAGCATGGGCAGGCTCCTTGACAGGCTTAGTGAAAGAGGGAGGGCAGCCATAGCGACAGCCCCGGAATATAGGTGACAAGCATCAGCGTGGCAAAGGCCGCGCCGTAAAAGGGCCAGATGGTGCGCACCGCCTCCCATATGGAAATCCGGCCCACGGCGCACCCAACGAACAGCACGGCACCCACAGGCGGCGTACACAGCCCGATCCCAAGGTTCAGGATCAAGATCACGCCAAAGTGCACCGGGTCCACGCCAAAGGCCATGGCCACGGGCAGGAAAATCGGTGTGGTAATGACGATGAGCGGCGACATATCCATGAAGGTTCCAAGGATAAGGAGAACCAAATTCAGCAACAGCAGAATGACCAGCGGATTGTCTGACACATTTTGCAACGCCAGAACCATGGTGGTCGGCACCTTCGTATAGGCCAGCAACCAACCGAAAGCCGCAGCACAACCAATCACCATCAGCACCATGGCAGTGGTGCGCACAGCGGCAAAGGTCGCCTCGATGAAATCATGAAACGACAGGGTGCGGTAGACGAAAAACGTTACCAACAAGGCATAAACCACAGCGATGTTTGACGATTCCGATGCCGTGAACACGCCCGATCGCACCCCGAAAAAGATGATCGCGACCAGCACCAATCCCGGCGCGGCACTGACAAACAAGGTGCCCAGCATGGCCCAGCCGGGAAAGGGTTCGGTCGGATAGCCGCGCTTGCGGGCCACGAACCATGCGGCGACCATCAGGGACAAGGCCAGCAACAAGCCTGGAATGATGCCTGCGGTAAACAGATCGGCGATGGAAATCTTGCCCCCCGCCGCGATGGAATAGATTATCATGTTATGTGACGGCGGCAGCATCAGCGCGATGATTGACGAGACGACGGTGATGTTGACCGCATAATCCGCGCCATAGCCCCGCGCCTTCATCTGCGGCACCATCAAGCCCCCCACGGCCGATGCATCGGCGGCGGCAGACCCTGACACGCCTCCAAACATCACCGATGCGATGATATTAACCTGCCCCAACCCTCCCCGCAAATGGCCCACAAGCGCCCCCGCCAGCCCGACCAGTCGCCGCGCAATATCGCCCCGCACCATCAGATCGCCCGCATAGATCAAAAACGGAATCGCCATCAGCGCGAACACCGACACCCCGGAGTTCAACCGCTGGAACACCACCACAGGCGGCAGGCCCATATAGGCGATGGTCGCAAAACTGGACACGCCAAGGCAAAAGGCCACGGGTGTGCCGATCAGCAGCAGGAACACGAAAGTTCCGAACAGGACGTAAAGTTCCATCTAATCCTCCACCGGGTCTTCGCCAAAACGGGCGGTTCGAAGACCAGCGGCGCGGCGGGCCAAACGCTCGAACGAGAAAATCACCACCAGCACGCCCCCGCCGACAATCGGCATGAAGTCAAACGCCCCCGATATGCCAAGGCTGGGCAGTTTGTTGCCGGCGGTCTTGGCCGCCAACTGCCAGCCATACCAGATCATGCCGCCGCCAAAAAACGCTACCGCAATGTCAGAGATGGAGAAGAGCACCATTTTCACCCGGTGCGAGACGAAATACAAAAGCACATCGAACGACAGGTGATAGCCTTCGCGGATGCCCACGGCGGCGCCCAGAAAGATGAACCAGCCCATGATCATCACCGAGGCGGGTTCCGTCCAGACGATACTGTCATTCAGGATGAACCGCCAAAACACTTGCGCAGCGATAAAGACGGTCATCAAGACCAGCCCGGTTCCCGCCACCCACAACGCCAAACGTGCCAGCGCACCGGTGAAGCGGGCGACAGATTTCATACTTCTTTGCACAATTTGCCCCCGGCAAAGGATTGGCCCGCGACATGAGCCGTGGGCCTTCTTTGGTTATTCAGTCGCCTGAATATCCTCGACCATCTTTTGCAGCTTTGGCGTGGTCACATATTTTGCGTAAACCGGCACCATCGCTTCGATAAACGGGGTTTTGTCGATGTCGGTGATAATCTCCACCCCTGCCGCGCGCACTTTGGCCTCCGAGGCCGCCTCTCGCGCCGTCCACAATTCGCGCATCACCGGCACCGAATCCCTGGCGGCTTGGCGCACGGCGGCCTGATCTTCGGTCGAAAGTTTATCAAACGCGATTTTCGACATCACCAGAACCTCGGGCACGATCAGATGCTGGTTCAGGGTGTAATACTTCGCCACCTCGAAGTGACCCGAGCTTTCGTAGGACGGCCAGTTGTTTTCCGCCCCGTCAATCACCCCGGTCTGAATGGACGAATACACCTCGCCGTAAGGCATCGGCGTGGCATTCGCACCCAAGGCCGCGACCATATCCACGAAAATATCCGACTGCATCACGCGAAACTTCATCCCCGCCATATCCGCGATGGAGGTGATGGGTTTTTCCGAATTGTAAAAGCTGCGCGACCCGCCGTCATAAAACGCAAGACCCACAAGGTCCGCGCCCGCCATCGCATCCAGAATCTGTTGGCCCACGGGACCATCCATGACGCGGTGCATATGGTCGGTGGAGCGGAAGATGAATGGCAAGGACGGGATTTTCGTTTCCTCGACAATATTGTTGAACGGCCCAAGGCTGACGCGGTTCATGTCGATCACGCCAAACTGGGTTTGTTCAATGGTATCCTTTTCCTCGCCCAACTGCGCGGAATGGAACACCTCGACGCACAAACGATCACCAGTGCGTTCCTTCAGCAATTCGCCCATCTTTTGCACGGCCAAGACAGTCGGATAGCCATCAGGATGGGTGTCGGATGACCGCAGGGTCACCTCGCAGGCGGTTGCCGCCGTGGCCATGGCGACAGTGCCGAAAAGGGCCGCGATAAGGGTCTGTTTCATTTGGTTTTCTCCTCCCAGAAAATGGCTTTTCACAGCCGGTAAGCTTGTTTTGCAAGCCGATATGCAAGGTCACAGGCGACCTCGTTTGCATCCTCCGCGTCCAGCCGCCCTGTGGCGACCAGCGTGGCCAAATAAGCGCAATCCACCCGACGCGCGACATCATGGCGGGCGGGGATGGAACAAAAAGCGCGGGTGTCGTCGTTGAAGCCGACAGTGTTGTAAAACCCCGCCGTCTCGGTCGCCGTTTCGCGAAACCGGCGCATGCCTTCGGCGCTGTCATGGAACCACCAGGGCGGGCCGAGTTTGAGCGCAGGATAGACCCCCGCTAGCGGTGCGAGTTCTCGCGCGATGCTGGTTTCGTCCAGCGTAAAGACAATAATCGTCAAATCCTCCCGCCCGCCAACCGCGTTCAGCAACGGGTGCAACGCGCGGACGTAATCGGTGCGGGTGGGAATGTCATAGCCCTTGTCGCGGCCAAACCGCGCCAGAACATCGCGGGAATGGTTGCGCCAGCTGCCGGGATGGATTTGCACAACCAGCCCGTCATCAAGGCTCATCCGTGCCATTTCGGTCAGCATCTGGCCGCGAAACGTATCCGCCTCATCGGCCGAGCATTTTCCCTGCAAGGCACGGTCAAACAGGGCTGCCGCCACATCCTGCGCCAAATCTTCGGTCCGTGCGGTGGCGTGACCGTGGTCGGATGATGTGGCACCGTACGTTTTGAAAAACGCCCGGCGCTTGCGATGTGCGGCAAGATAGCCTGCCCAGCTCGTCGCATCCTCGCCCGTCAAAGCGCCCAACTGTTCCACATTCGCCGCAAACCCGTCAAAATCCGGGTCCACCACCGCATCCGGGCGGTAGGCGGTCACAACATTGCCGCCCCAGCCACTGCCCCTGATCATCTTGTGCCAGCGCAGATCGTCTAAAGCACTTTCCGTGGTGGAAATCGCCTCAATCCGAAAGCGATCAAACAAAGCGCGTGGGCGGTATTCGGGTTGGGGCAAACACTCCGCAATCTGGTCATAAATCGCATCGGCGGTATCACCCGAAAGGCGCTGGGTAATCCCGAACACCTCCTGAAACGCATGATTGACCCAAATCCATGACGGGGTGCCACGAAACAAATGGAAATTTTCTGCAAACAAGGCCCAGATTTTACGCGGGTCCGCTTCCACCGGGCCACCATCGACCCGCGGCACGCCCAACGCCTCCAACGGGATGCCGCTGGAATGGAGCATGCGGAACACATAATGGTCGGGCGTCACGAACAAGGCCGCAGGATTTGCAAACGCCTCATTTTCCGCAAACCAGCGCGGGTCGGTGTGGCCATGCGGGCTGATGATGGGCAGGTCGCGCACGCTGTCATAAAGCCCACGCGCCATGGCCCGAAGGGAGGGTTCCACCGGGAACAGCCTGTTGTCATCCAGCAATGCCATGCGCCCCCCCTATCTGCCTGACCAACTGATAACCTAGTTTGCCATTCCGTTCTAGTCAACTAATATCCCAGTTGGCAAATCTTGTTTTATGGCTATGATGGGCAAAGCCAACGGCGGTAAAGGGCAAGGCATGAACGGTCTGATTGATGCAGAGGCACGGGCGAAAGCCCTGCCCAAACTGGAACGGATGGACCGCCCTTCTGTTGCGGATCAGGCCTTTGATTTGCTGCAACAACGCATTTTGCGACTGGATTTGCCGCCCGGCACCAAACTGTCCGAGGCCGAGGTGGCGGGGCAGATGGGTGTGTCGCGCCAACCCGTGCGCGAGGCGTTCAAGCGCTTGGCTGCACAGGGTTTTCTGAATATTCGTCCGCAGCGCAGCACCACCGTCAGCCTGATATCCGAAGCGGCGGTTCTGCGTGCCCGCTTCATCCGTACCGCCTTGGAAACCCACACCTTCCGGCTGGCCTGCGACGTGCTGACACCTGCCGATATCACGGCCCTGCGCACTTTGATCGAGGCGCAGCGCGCCGCTGTCGCCGCCAATAACCGCGAACAATTCCATGCGCTGGATGATCAGTTTCACAAGCAGGTCTGCATCCGCGCGGGGGTGGGCTATGTCTGGGACATGATCCATGATTGCAAGGCGCATATGGACCGCATTCGCATGCTGTCCCTGAACGCGGAATCGCAAAAATTTGCGCTGGCGGAGCATATCGAGATTTTGGATGCCATTGCCCGCAAAGACCCAAATGACGCCGTCCGAGCGATGGAAACCCACCTGTCGCGCATCACCACCTTAATTGCGGAAATCAAATCCGTGAACCATGATTGGTTCACCGACACGGCAGAGTAACGCTTAATCCTTGCGTTTGTAATTGGCGGGATCGAAGGCGATGAAAAACTCATAAACACACAGCGCTGTCAGCGACAGGGCCAGCGCGGCCCAGCCCATACTGGCCCAATACAGCTCCAGCGCGGCCCAGAGCGCCAGAAACACCACCAAAACCACGCGCCGGGTTTTGGTCGCAAAGAACGGGTGCTGGATGCCAAGGATCTTGCCGATCATGGCGCGATCACAAGGCCAGAGCGGGCGCAGATTTCCACGATATGCTGATACCCCATCTTGGAATACGCATAGGGCGGGGCTTGCCGCGGGTCTTGTTCCGCCTCTACCACGATCCAGCCTTTGTACCCCATCGCGGCCAGCGCGTCGGTCACGGCGGCAAAATCAATGCAGCCATCGCCGGGCACGGTAAAGGCGCCTGCAATCACCGCCTCCAGAAAGCTGCGGTTGTGGCTGCGCACATCGGCCACCACATCGGGACGGATATCCTTGAAATGCACATGCTTGATCCGGTCGCCCCAGCGGTGCAGCGTGGCCATCACATCGCCGCCGCCAAACAGCAAATGCCCGGTATCAAACAGCAAATGCACATCGGGGGTGGACCCTTGCATCAGCCAATCCACTTCCGCCTCCGCTTCGATAAACGCGCCCATATGGTGGTGATAGGCCAGCGGCACGCCTTGGTCCGCCGTCCATTTCGCCACCTCGGAAAGCTTGGCCCCGTAAGCCAGAACCTCATCTTTCGACAGGCGGGGGCGGTTGTTCACCGGAACCGCAATATCGCCCTGCACCGTGTTGGAGCATTCGGCATAAACAATGCAAGGCGCGTTCAGGGCCGCAAACTGTTCCACCTGCCCCCGGATTGCGGCAATCTCAGTGGCCACATCATTCACCAACAGATTGCCCGAACACCAACCCCCGCACAGCGCCATATCATGCGCGCCCAGAAACGCCCGCAAGCCTTCGGTATCAGATGGCATCCGGCGGCCACGCTCCACCCCTATAAAGCCAATCTCGCGCGCTTCACGCAGGCATTGCTCCATGGTGAAATCGGCTGTCAAATCTGGCAGATCATCATTTTGCCAGGCGATGGGGGAAATCCCGATCCGAACGCTCATCCTATCCGTCCTTCTGTCATCGGCCCCCAAGGGCGCATTATTCCAAGATTACCGCTCCGCCCCGGCAAAGAACAGGGGCCAGAGTGTTTGCACCCAAGGTCAAAGCCGCTTAGCATCGCGTCCAAGCAACGGAGGCAACACCCATGACCGAATTTTCAATCGTCAGCACCGGCGAGAACGTCACCCGGCAGGTGCTTGCGGATCATCCCGACCTGATGGTTGTCGCCTTCACCTTTGCGGCTGCCGGGGCGCAAGGCGCGCAGCACCATCACCTCCATGTGCAATCGACCTTTGTTCAATCCGGGCGTTTCAGCTTTTCGCTTGACGGGGAAAGCTTTGAGGTTGGCCCCGGCGACAGCTTTGTGGTGCCGTCAAACGCGGTTCATGGCTGTGTCTGCCTTGAACCCGGGCGGCTGATTGATGGGTTCACACCGCGCCGGGATGATTTTCTGTAACGACACTCAGCCCAGAATATCGGCAACTTTTACCGCCTGCCCCGTCTCCACCGACCGCACCGCCGCATCCGCCAAGGCCAGTGCCATAAGCCCGTCCTGTCCCGTGGTCACCATCGGTGCGCCCGTCTGGAGCGCATCGACAAAAGACGCAATTTCGGCGGCATAGGCGGCCAGATAGCGGGTCATGAAGAAATCCAGCAGCGGCGGGCGGGTATAGCCTGCCTCGGTCGCAATCTCGATCCGGGACTGGCGGTGGTTTTCGACCGAGACCGCACCTTTGGAGCCATGCACCTCAATCCGCTGGTCATAGCCATAGGTGGCCCGCCTGCTGTTGGTGATGGTGCATTGCTTGCCGCTGACTGTGGTCATCAGCACGTTCGCGCTGTCATAATCGCCCGCAGCCCCAATCGCCGGGTCCACCAGATTGGACGCCGTGGCATAGACCGTCACCACCTCTTCGCCCAGCATCCAGCGGGCCACATCGAAATCATGGATCGTCATGTCGCGGAAAATTCCGCCCGACCGTTTGATATAGTCCACCGGCGGCGCGCCCGGATCGCGAGAGGTGAGCGTGACCATTTCCACCTCACCGATTTTGCCCGCGTCAATCGCGACCCGCAACGCGCGGAAATCCGGGTCAAAGCGGCGCTGGAAACCGACCATCAGCCGCGCGCCCGTCTCGTCCACTGTTTTCAAACACGCCCGCACCCGGTCCAGCGACAAATCCACCGGTTTTTCGCAAAAAATTGCTTTGCCCGCGCGCGCGAACTGCTCGATCAGATCGGCGTGGGTGTCGGTGGGAGTGCAAATGACCACTGCGTCAATATCATCCGCCGCTGCAATCGCCGAAATGGTCCGAATATCGCAGCCATAGGCGTCTTGCACCGCTTTTGCCGCCGCTGTAACCGGGTCTGCAATCGCCACAAGCTCTGCCCCCGAAACGGATGCAATCGCGCGCGCATGAACCTGCCCAATGCGCCCCGCCCCCAAAACCCCAAACCGAATTGCCATGATAGGCCCCCTTATTGCCGCGCGCCGCGCTGTGATATGCTGGTGCTATACACCAAGCGTACCGCCAGCGCCAAGGCCTTGCCAGCCCACGCGGTCCTACCATACAAGACAAGCACCACCCCTCCTGTTGGGGCGATGCAAAAGGAATGGACATGCGCGAAAGCTGGCGTTGGTACGGCCCCCTGGACAAGATCACCCTGCCCGAGATTGCCCAGACGGGGGCGGGCGGCATCGTCACCTCGCTGCACGAGATTCCTTATGGTGAGGTATGGTCGCAAGCGGCTATCGCCGCGCGAAAACGCCTGATCGCGGATGCGGGTCACGGCCAGAACTGGCAGGTGGTTGAGAGCCTGCCGATCCACGAACGCATCAAGCGCGGAGAAGGGGATTTGTCGGAGTTGTTCGCAAATTACCGCCAATCCATGGCCAATCTGGCGGCGGAAGGCATCAAAACAATCTGCTACAACTTCATGCCCTTGATTGACTGGACGCGCACGGCCCTGCGCCACCCCCTGCCCCAAGGCGGGTCGTGCTTGCGGTTTGAACAGGCCCATATCTGCGCGCTGGAAATCCATATGCTGGGGCGGGATGGCGCGGACCAGGATTATTCGCAAGACGTGAAAGCGCGGGCAAAAGTCTGGTTCGATGCCTCTGAGGACGCTGACCGCGAAGCGCTGGTCGCAGCGATCATGGCGGGCCTTCCAGGCGCTTACGACCGCTATGACGTGCCTGGCCTACGCGCGGCACTGGCCCTATACGGTGGCATTGGCCGGGCCGAAATACGCGCCAATTACGCCCGCTTTCTGGCCGAGGTGATCCCGACCGCGCAGGAATTGGGCATGCGCTTTTGTGTCCACCCTGATGACCCGCCGCGCGATATTTTCGGCCTGCCCCGGATTGTCACTTGTGCCGAGGATATCGGCTGGATCATGGACCAGCAAAAGGCGGTGGAGAACGGCCTGACGCTATGTTCCGGCTCCCTTGGCGCTAACCCCGCAAATGACGTGCCCGCCATCGCGCACCGCTTTGCCGACCGCATCCATTTTGTCCATCTGCGCAACGTCCGCAAAGACCCGGATGGCTCGTTCGAGGAGGCCGCCCATCTGGAAGGCGACACCGATATGGTGGCGCTTGTGGCGGCGCTGCTGGCCGAGGAAGCACTCCGCCGCGCCACAGGCCGCGCCGACCATGCTTTGCCGTGGCGCCCCGACCATGGCCACGAAATCCTGTCCGATATCGGGGCTGGCGCGCATCCCGGCTATCCATTGGTGGGGCGGCTGCGCGGCCTCGCTGAAATGCGCGGCGTGATTGCCGCCCTTGGCCATCAGCAGGTTAACTTCAAGGATTAAATCGCGGCCGCCACTGCGGCAGCGGCGGCCCGTGTGCTGGCCGTGCCACCCAGATCGGCGGTGCGGGTGGCGGGCGTGGCAAGCGATGCGCCAAGCGCTGCATGCACCGCCGCCCCTGCCTTTGCGAACCTGTCGCCGCGCCCATTTACTGCAAACCACTCCAGCAACATCGCCGCCGACCCGATCAGCGACGCCGGGTTTGCCACATCCAGCCCCGCCAGATCCGGGGCAGAGCCGTGCTGTGCCTGCGCCATCGCTTGGCACTTGCCTGCGTTCAATGACGCTGCAAGCCCCAGACTGCCCGATAATTCCGCCGCCAGATCAGACAGAATATCGCCAAACATATTCGTCGTTACGATCACATCAAAGCCGTGCGGTTTGCGCACCAGATGTGCGGCCATCGCGTCCACCAACACCTCATCATAGCGTACGGTCGGATAGGTCGCCGCAACCCGGCGCACCTCCTCCAGAAACAGCCCGTCCGATTGGCGCAAAACATTGGCCTTATGCACCGCCGTTACATGCAGCGCAGGGCGCAAGGCGGCGGCGGCAAAGGCGGCAACTGCGATCCGCGCGCTGGCCCCCCGTGTCACCTTGCGCAGGGCCAGCACCATATCGAGGTCGGGGCGAAACTCGCCAGAGCCTTCGGCCATATTGCGGTCGGCGTAAAACCCTTCGGTATTCTCGCGGTAAATCACCAGATCGAACGCCACACCACAAGGGGGCGGAAAGCCTGCATGCGTCACGGCGGGACGAATATTGGCATATAAATCCAGCGCCTTGCGCAACACGCCCGAAGGGTTAAGGCCACCCGCCGCCACAGCCGGATAGGCGTTATGCGACACCGGGCCCAGCACCAGCCCATCTGCCAGACGCGCCCGCGCGATGACCGCATCCGGGATCGTGCTGCCCTGTGCGGCTAGCGCGTCAAACCCGATCACCGCCGCTTCAAACGTCAGGCCCAGATCAAACCGCACGTTTGCCGCGTCCAACACCAGCCGCGTGGCCGCCACCAGTTCCGGGCCAATCCCGTCTCCGTCAAGCATCAGAATCTGGGGCATTCACGCCCCCTTTGCATTTGTCTGGGCATCGCGCACCAACGCCGCCAAACGGTAAAACCCATGCACCATCTTGGAATAGGGCGTAGTCAGGAAGAACGCGAGAACCGCCCCCAGATGAATGGCGAGCAGTGGCCCCACCAGCGCGGTCCCCGTGACGGCCCACAGGAGCAGCCCGGTAAACCCGGTCAAACCCAGCAAGGCCACAAAGGCCATCTCGCCCCCCCAGGCAGAGGCCGACCCCAATGCGCGCTCCGCCCGCAGTTTCAGCGCCATCAGCCAAACCGCCCCCACGCTCAACATCACACCGCCCGGCAAGCCGAGCAGTTTGGGCAGGGACAAAAGCCCATAAGGCGCCTCCATCCCCAAGGCATAATGCATCACCGTTCCGGATGATGTCGCAGCAAAGCAAAGCAAAAACCCATACATCACAAGCTGATGCGCATAGCGGCGCTTGTTGGTAAAGCGGTCGCCATCTTCAAAATTGCAGCCCTGCCCTTGGCCGCCATCAAGGTTGCGCATGACAGCCGCCGCCTTGAGAGCAGCAGTCACATGCGCGAACCGTACCTGTGCGCCGCCCACTTCCGCCCAATAGCGCCGCAAACCGATGCCGATCACCAGAAGCGGGCCAAGGAAAGCCGGCGTGAAAATCGCCACCATACCACCATGCGACAGATAGGCGTAAAACCCCTCGCCACTTGCAGGCCGCAGGGCCACAAGGGCGGCAAAAATCACGGCAAACCCCGCGACCAGGGCCGCGCCAATCGCAACCCCGCTGCGCTGGAACGCGCCCGCAAACGCGCCGGGCCAGGCGAAACGGTCCCAGCTATCCTGTCGCACTTCGGCCAAAATCCCCGGCAGGTTCAGGTTGAATTCATGCGGGGCGGTATATTGGCAAGCGTAATAGCAGCCCTGGCAATTGTGGCACAGGTTCGCCAGCTGTGTGATATCGCCATCTGCAAACATGCGTTGCTTGGTGATCGCCGGAAACACGGCGCAAAACCCTTCGCAATAGCGGCAGGCGTTGCAAATCTCCACCTGTCGCCGCGCTTCTTGCGTTACGTCCAACGCGGCGAGGTCCAATGGTTCAAGCGACATATTTTGCGGCCTCCCTGCCTGCGATACGGCCAAAAACGGTGCCGATGGTCATACCGAACCCGGCAAGGTATCCTTGACCAAGGATGGATCCCGCCATAATTTCACCCGCAGCCCAGACATTGGGCATGCGCCCGCCAGCACCCGTCACCCGTGCGGTGTCATCCACTTTCAACCCCAGATAGGTGAAGGTGACACCGGGTCGGAGTTCATAGCCGTAATAGGGCGGCTGGTTCAGCGGCCGCGCCCAGTTGGTTTTCGCAGGCTCCAGCTCCTCGGTTGCCAACCCGTCCAACTCATTCCCGTGGAAAGTGCCGGGGCGGCAAGCGGCGTTGAACGCCTCCACCGTGGTTTTTAATTCGGTGCCGGAAATGCCCAGCAATTGGCCCAAACCCTCAATAGTGTCGGCCTGCATGGGTGGAAAGACAGAGGGCATGAAGGCGTTGATGCTTTGGCTGTCGATGATGGAATAGGCCACCTGGTCCGGCTGCGCCGCCACCAACCGTCCCCAAATCGCATAGCGCTTGGGCCAGACATCTTCGCCCTCATCATAAAACCGCTTGCCGTGGCGGTTCACCACCACCGAAAACGGCACACAATCCAGCCTTGTCACAATCCCTCCGTCAAACTTAGGGGCGCGCCCGTCGATGGCAACGGCGTGGCATTGCGTGGGATCACCCACGGATTCTGCACCTTGGTCCAGCATGTCCTTCAACACCACGCCCTTGTTGTAAGGTGTGCCCCGGATCAGGAAGTTGCGCGCCGCTGGCCCCCAGGCCCGGGCCAACCAATCCAGATCTGCCTGAAATCCGCCCGATGCCAGCACCACCGCGCGCCCTTCAAACCGCGAGGGCTGTCCCGCCACCGTGCAATCCACGCCCGCAAAAATACCATCCTCAATGTCCACATGGGTCACTTGCGCCTCATACACCACGGTCACACCCAAGTCCGCAATCCGGTTGTAATAGGCGTTCACAAGCGCCTTGCCGCCACCCAGAAAGAACGCATTGGTCCGCGACAGCGACAGGGTGCCGGACAAGGACGGCTGAAACCGCACCCCTTGGCGTTCCATCCAAGGCAGGCAGGATTCTGATGTGCGAATGGCCAGCCGTGCCAAATGTTCATCCGTATCGCCCTTGGTCACGCGCAGCAGATCATCGTAATATTCCGGCTCCTCATATACATCTGTCAGCACCGACAAAGGGCCTTTATGCATGCAGCGGAAATTACGGGTGTGGCGGGAATTGCCGCCCCGATAATCTTTCGGCGCGCCTTCCAGAATGATCACGCTGGCCCCCGCCTCGGCCGCCTCGATCGCGGCACAAAGTGCGGCATTGCCTCCGCCAACCACAACCACATCCCATTCGGTCATGCCACGCCACCGCTCTCATCCGCCCGGAATTGCCGTAACCGCATGCCATGGGCGGCACTTATATGGGCGCGCATCAGGCTTTCCGCCCGGTCACCATCGCGCGCCTGAAGGGCGGCCAACACCGCCTCATGTTCGGCCTGCGCACCGGCGGCGCGCGTCGCATCCTCCATCGTGGTGGGCCCAAGGATCAGCAGAGTTTTTTCCAGGCCTGCCACCGCATCCAGCAAGAACCGATTGCGCGCGGCATCCAGCAAAGTGCGGTGAAACTGCCGGTTCAACAGATACATGCGGGCAGGGTCGGCTTGCAAAACCCCCATCTCATCTGAAATCCGGCGCAGCTCTGCCAGTTCCACATCGGATGCGGTGCGCGCGGCCAATCGCGCCGCCGTGCCTTCCAAAACCGTGCGCATCTCATACAACTCCGTCACCTCCGGATAGGTCAGCCGCCGAATGCTGGCCCCCACGCGCGGCACATGCACCACCAACCCATCCGCCTCCAGCGCGCGGATCGCTTCGCGCACCGGGGTGCGGCTGATCCCCAAACGCTCTGCCAGGTCGGTTTCGGTAAGGCGGTCGCCGGGGGCCAGCGCGCCCGACCGTATTTCGGCAATAAGGCGCAGGTAGGCGTC
>Ga0105052_10005072_pt1 | contig 14067 bp, 5 predicted proteins | sample FRY03_FD_78094 | JGI IMG/M metagenome (GOLD analysis project Ga0105052, IMG submission 78094) | Freshwater microbial communities from Lake Fryxell liftoff mats and glacier meltwater in Antarctica - FRY-03 | ecosystem: Environmental > Aquatic > Freshwater > Ice > Glacier meltwater ... | reverse complement strand
TGGCTCTGGCTCTGGCTCTGGCTCTGGCTCTGGCTCTGGCTCTGGCTCTGGCTCTGGCTCTGATTGCACCTCTAGTCGTATCTCAATCACCGGATCAGAGAGCGCTTCCTCAATCGGGCAAACTTCAGAAAGAGGAGCTCTCATCAACTGGCTCTGGTCCACCTTGGCCCGCGCTTCAGCGAGTGCAATCAGAGCGCGATCCGCATCGCGCTCGGAGACAGATTGCAACCGCCATTCCGGCCCATTGAAATCGTCATCAAGAAAAAACGGAACTCTCTGAGTGATCGCCTCACGACCCGGCGGGTCTTCCACCACGAGATTCTCCACTGTCTCCATTCCAGGCGATTCGATGACGATGGGTGCCTCGATAACCGGCCCGGAGACAAGGGGCGGCGGGTATTCGTCGTAAACATCGACTGACGCATTCTCCGATGGATCATCCTCGTCCTCGAAGACCTCAAAAACAGATTCCTGATCGTCGAGTTCAAAGAGGGAGCCGCCCCGCTCAGCCTCCACTGAAACCTCCCCGGACGGGACCGGAAACTCCCACATCAAGGGCGGAGGCAGATCAATTCCAAGCGCTTCCTTGACCGGATCACGAATGATCGTTTCGAGCTGCGCGGTAAACACCGCCCTGCTTTCCTTAACGACCATCTCTATGGTCTGAGGAACCTCATCCGAAAGTGGGTGGTCCATCGACATCTCCGGGAAAGCCGATTCCGGCTTGGGCGCAGCCGATTCGGCCGTCAATCCAACCTCCGGAGCAGTCCTCTTTCCTACCTCGCCAGGGCGCGCTTTTTTCCGGGGCGTAGCGGATACGCGCCGTCGCGAGCCCTTTTTGGGAGGGGCGAAAGATCCGACCAGTTCCTCGAATTCCTCCTTATCAATCCACGAGTCTCGCATAATCGTCCTGATCCTGGATGGGGTTCTCTTCGTCTTCGTAGAGGCTGAGTCGCACTTCCAGTTCGGCCGCCAGCTGATCAAAAATCAGAGCGGAAGCCGAAGGTCGCTCCCGCATCATCGCGACCGGGACACCCATCCGACTCGCTTCACGAAAGTCCCGATGCACCGGCACGACCGTTTCCATGACGAGTTCAATTGGAAGAAGATCACGAAATTCCCGCTGATCAATCAAATTCGAAGGATCATCCGGATCCGTCATCGAAAGAACAAAGCCGGCGAGGCGCGGTCTCTCCTCCCCGGGGTTTGCCGAGCGGGCCGCCGCGACCATCCTCAGAATCTGTGGGAGACTGCGAAGGCAAAGCGGCCCGGGTTGCTCGGGAACGAGCAGCGAATCTACTACCCTTGAGATACCAGTCGAGACACTCGTGATGCCGGTGGGGGTATCGTAAATCACCAGATCGTAGTCGAGTTCCGAGAGCAACTCATCGAGAGCACGGATTTTTTCGAAGGGAGCAAAATGATCACCCTCAGCCGAGAGGAGGCAGTCCAACGAGGCGCGAGTGCCCCTCGTCAGCAGGGACAGGCCGGGAAGACGTGTCCGTATCAGGATCGCCTCAAGCCTCCCGGTATCAAGTGGCTCCAGACCGGTGAGAAAATCGTAATAACCGATAGCGTCCTTTGATTTTTCCGTAAGGGAAAAACCCACCCCCCCCTGCATGTCAGCATCCACGAGTAAAACCCGCCAACCGCGTTTCGCAAGTGAGTAACTCACATTGACCGCGATGGTAGTTTTCCCGACTCCACCTTTTTGACTGATCAAAGATAACGTTGCCACGATAGATTTGTTGAATGACCAAACATACCTCAATCTCAGGCGCTAACGACAAGAATTGTTCCATCCCGACCGCTTTTCGCCCCAAAAGCATTGTGCCCCGATGGCAGACCCTGTATGCTTCGGGTTCACCAAAATTGATTATTGCATGAACACGAGAAACCTCTCCTCGCTCCCACTCCTCGGACTTTCCCTCCTCCTCCCGCTCTCGCTTCTGCGGGCAGACGAAGTGAAACTGAAATCGGGCCAATCCATTACTGGGCGCATCACCTACGAAGCCGACGATATCATAAAGATCGAAGTCCCGGTCAGCGCATCGATCAAGGAAACCAAAGTGATCGGGCGGGCTGACATCGCCGAGATTCTCAAAGATGCCCCCGACGACGTCGAGTTCAATCGCATCCAGGGACTCGTCCCGACCGCTTCGCTCATGCCCGCAAGCGCTTATCGGCAAATCATTGAGACCGGGCCCGATTCCTTTCTCAAAGCATTTCCCCAAAGTGCCCATGTCCCCAAGGTGCAGGAGATCCGCAAGACCCTCGCCGAAGAACTGGACAAGGTCGAAAGAGGCTTCCTCAAGATCGAAGGCGAATGGCTCACCCCCCAGGACAAAATCGATTTCAAAGAGCTTATCGAATCCAGAATTCGCTTCCTCAGCATGTCGAATCTTGCCCAATCGGGAAATCTGAACGGGCTCATCGGCGCGATGCGCGAGTTCGAGAACATCGAGAAAAATTACTACGGCTCTCCCGCCTTCCCCAAAGCGGTCGATCTGGCCCGTCAGGTCATCCCCAACCTCGGACGCCTGCTGCAAACCATGCAACGCGATGTCGACTTCCGAAATGCGGAGTACGAGAAAGCTCTCGCCAACTCCAAACCTGAAGCCCGCGATCAGCTCACCAAGGTTCGCGCAAGAGAGGAAAAAGCCTATCAGGACAGCGTCGCAGCCGACAAAAAATCCGGTATAAAGTGGGTCCAGCTGAATCCGCGCGTCAAAGCATCGATCGAAGCCTATCTCAAACTGGCAAGCTCGGAACTCGCCCGGGTCAACGAATTCGACGTGGCCATCCTCACCCAACAGGCCGAAAAGCTTGTCGAAGCTGACAAGTTAATAGCCGAGGGCAACATCGAAGGGGCTCGCTCAAAAATCAGTGAAGCGGCAGCATTGACCGGTCAAAAGACCGCTACCGCCACGAAGAGCAAATCAGGCTCCAAGTCCAATACGAAAGGTGCAGCCAAGGGAGGCTCATATCTGGCTACCCTTAGTGCCAAAGTGGCCGAGCGGACAGCCGATGAAAAGGCTAAGGCCGAGGCGCGCAAAGCAGCCGCCGAATCCGAGGCTCTCACCGCCAACCTGAATAAAACCGCCGGAGCCACCGCCGAAGGTACTCCTGCCGGGACGACAGCCGAGGGGGAACCCCCGACTGCGGCGGACGGCACCGCCGCCGAAACCGAGGCCGCCGCCCCCGCGGTCGATGATTTTGCCGCCCTCGCCAGCTCGAAAAAGGGAGTATCCAAAGAAGCCGAGCAGAAGAAACCTGCCGCCAAGAAGAGCAAATCCAAGAACGAGGATGAATCCGACGAGGAGGAGGGAGAGGATGAGCCGAAATCGAGGCCTGCCGTCGTTGAGGAAGAGGGAGGATTCCCTTTCGGACTTATCGTCCCCATCATCACAGTCCTCCTTATCGTGACCGTAGTCCTTCTCAAAGTCTTCGGAATCGGCGGTAAGAAAACGGAAGAGTGAACACCAAGGCGACACGCTGCACCCGGAAACGAATGCGGCAGATCTTTCCGAACCGGGATTCGCCCCCGGTTCGGAGGAGGGGCCCTCAGGAAAGTCCGAAAGCCTCATCCATAGCTTGGGAGACCCCCTGCAGATGGGCCAGGTCACCGCTCTCGACCTCGGCAGCACACCAGCCGTGATAATTAATTTCGAGCAGCGCCTTTCTCACGTCGGCATAATCGATATCTCCGGCGTCGATGGGAGTAAATTTGTTCTCTTCTCGCGAGAACCCTTTCACATCGAGTTTGATAATGCGCCGCCCCAGCTGCCTGATCCAGTCACCCGTCGCGCCAAATTTCCAGTGATTCCCGATATCAAATTGCATTCCCACCCAGGGTGAATTGAAGGCATCGATGTAGCGGGCATAGGCCTCGGCAGTCTGCTCGCTCCCCGCGTCAGGATCGTAACCGAATTCGTTCCAGACATTTTCCACAGCGATGGCGACGCCAAGACGTGAGGCCAGAGGGATTGCCTTCGAAATATTCTCCACAGTCCGCCCCCAGACATCTGATTCACTCCCGTCCTTTCCGTGACCGACAACGAGGAGAACAGTGTGAGCCCCAACCGCGTGAGTGTCCTCGAGCGCTCTCAAGAGAGTGTCGAGCGCCGTCTTTCTCACTGCCGCATCCGGATCCGAATGCCGGACAGACCAATGATCCGCGCAAACGGTGCCATCGATCGGAATCCCGGCATCTTTTGCCGCCTTGCGGGCCTCTTCGATATCATAGCCGGGCGCGTTCAGCTCAATTCCATCAAATCCGGCATCGCGAACAATCGCAAACTTTTCAGACAGATTGACGCCCTCTTTCACCATTCCTATCTTCAGCGTCTTGTAAAAACGACCGGCGAGAGTGCCGCCCACGGTCGCTTCCGCTGCCCGCGCGCGAAGAGATGAGACGGGAAAGGTGAGTGCAGCTGGGAGAATCGCACCTGTACTGAGAAAATGTCGACGAGAAGTTTTTGTCATACCGCAATCTGAAGCGGATGCCCTCCGCAAGTCAAGTCCGACGCCATACGCGATAAGTCCAGAGCGCAGAAAACTACGAGCGTGAAAACCCAGAGCCCGACAACCGAACAGAACACTCCCTGAGCGTCGGACACGGATCCGGCAACTCGGAGGCACACTATCCTGGATACAGCGTATTTCCCCACCGCTTCCATTTTCCCTCAAGTGAACCCCTACCATGGGCGGGCGGGACGATTTCACAGCCCTCCAAGCCGGCACCCCCGTCAAAATCGTCCGAAAACTCGAATTACCCGAACCATCCGGGCACAAAAAAACCGCCCTGCGAACAGGGCGGTTAATTTATAACCTGGCAGCGACCTACTCTCACATGGCCTTTCGCCACACTACCATCGGCGCTACAGCGTTTCACTTCCGGGTTCGGAATGGAGCCGGGTGGTTCCGCTATGCTATGACCACCAGAATCTTAAACTCGGCCGGAGCCGAGCCCAAACTTCTGAGGGCGTCAATGCCTATTCGATGAAGAACAGATCTCTGACAACTGTATAAAAGGAAAATGATTACTACATGCTCTAAAGAAAGAAGCTGGAACAAGCCAAACGGATGATTAGTACTGCTCGGCTAAATCTATTACTACACTTATACCTACAGCCTATCGACGTGGTAGTCTTCCACGATCCTTCAGGGAGAATTAATCTTGGGAATAGCTTGACGCTTAGATGCTTTCAGCGCTTATCTAGTCCGCACTTAGCTACCCAGCCGTGCCCTTGACAGAACAACTGGTACACCAGAGGTGCGTCAAACCCGGTCCTCTCGTACTAGGGTTTGAACCCCTCAATTCTCCTACGCCCACAGAGGATAGAGGACCGAACTGTCTCGCGACGTTCTGAACCCAGCTCGCGTACCGCTTTAATTGGCGAACAGCCAAACCCTTGGGACCTTCTCCAGCCCCAGGATGCGATGAGCCGACATCGAGGTGCCAAACCGCGCCGTCGATATGAACTCTTGGGCGCGATCAGCCTGTTATCCCTAGAGTACCTTTTATCCGTTGAGCGATAGCAATTCCACATTCAACTACCGGATCACTTAGGCCTACTTTCGTATCTGCTCGACATGTCCGTCTCACAGTTAGTCTGGCTTATGCCTATACACTCGAAACGTGATTACCAACCACGCTGAGCCAAACTTCGCGCTCCTCCGTTACACTTTGGGAGGATACCGCCCCAGTAAAACTGACCGGCTGCCATTGTCCTTCCGCCCGATTCAGGGCAGGATGTTAGATTCTCCAAATTCAAAGGGTGGTGTCTCATTGATGACTCTGCAGCCCCCTGAAAGGCCGCTTCAAAGTCTCCCACTTACTCTGAGCATTGAAACCGAAAAACCAGTGACAGCTTACAGTTAAGGTTCATAGGGTCTTTCCGTCCTTCTGCGGGTAGCCGGCATCTTCACCGGCACTACAACTTCACTGAGCTCCTGGTTGAGACAGCGATCAACTCGTTGCACGATTCGTGCAGGTCGGAACTTACCCGACAAGGAATTTCGCTACCTTAGGACCGTTATAGTTACGGCCGACATTCACCGGGACTTGAGTTCAGAGCTTCGCTTGCGCTAACCCCTTGCCTTAATCTTTCGGCATTGGTCACGTGTCACATCCTATACTTCGACTTACGTCTTGGCAGAATGCTGTGTTTTTGCTAAACAGTCGGTTGATCCATTTCACTGCGGCCTGCCGAAGCAGGCACCCCTTATTCCGAAGTTACGGGGCTATTTTGCCGAGTTCCTTAACCAGGTTTCACTCTTACGCCTTGGTATATTCTACCCACCCACCTGTGTTGGTTTGCGGTACGGGCTCCTTTAGCACGACACATCAGCTTTTCTTGACAGTCCTTCAAACAATACGGATTGGCCGTAGCCGCACCTCGGAATTCAATTACCTAGTTGTCATTCAGCCTGTGTCCCTGATGCTTTGGGTTCAGGAGGTGCAGGAATATTAACCTGCTATCCATCGCCTACGCCTATCGGCCTCGGCTTAGGTCCCGACTAACCCTGGGATGATGAACATTGCCCAGGAAACCTCGGGTTTACGGCGGAGAGGAATTTCACCTCTCTTATCGTTACTCATGTCTGCATTCTCTCTTCTCAGAACTCCACCTTCAGTCGCCATCCGGCTTCGACGCTCTGAGAATGCTCCTCTACCACACACAGTAAACTGTGTATCCAGAGCTTCGGTATACCGCTTATCGCCAATCATTTTAGGCGCAGGATCACTCGATGAGTAAGCTATTACGCACTTTTTAAATGGTGGCTGCTTCTAAGCCAACATCCTCACTGTCTAAGTAATCCCACCTCCTTTCCACTTAGCGGTATTTTGGCACCTTAGCTGCTGATCTGGGCTGTTTCCCTTTTGAGTATGAAGCTTATCCCCCATAATCTCACTGCCGTACTACACCTGTTGGTATTCGGAGTTTGGTTGAAGTCGGTACCCGGGTATGGGCCCTAGTTCATTCAGTGCTCTACCCCCAACAGTCAGCATACGACGCTGTACCTAAATACATTTCGAGGAGAACCAGCTATCACGGGGTTTGATTAGCCTTTCACTCCTACCAACAGCTCATCCGAGAACTTTTCAACGTTCACCGGTTCGGTCCTCCACGAGATATTACTCACGCTTCAACCTGGCCATAGGTAGGTCACCTCCGCTTCGGGTCTAGCACCTGCAACTAAATCGCCCTATTCGGACTCGCTTTCGCTACGCCTGCGTCCCAGAAGGACTTAAGCTTGCTACAAACACTAACTCGCAGACTCATTAAGCAAAAGGCACGCCATCACCCCAGAAGGGCTTTGACACCTTGTAAGCATATGGTTTCAGGTTCTATTTCACTCCGCTCACAGCGGTACTTTTCACCTTTCCCTCGCGGTACTGGTTCACTATCGGTCGCTAACTAGTATTTAGCCTTATGCGGTGGTCCGCACAGCTTCATGCAACGTTTCACGTGTGCCGCACTACTCAGGGACATCCTAAGGCTGACTCAGCTTTCGATCACAGGCCTTTCACCTTCTCTGGAGTGCTTTTCCACACACTTAATCTAGCGTCGTCAGTCCCATATTGGAGCCCTACAACCCCGGAACCAATGGCTCCGGTTTGGGCTCTTCCGCTTTCGCTCGCCACTACTTACGGAATCGATTCTCTTTCTTTTCCTCCGGTTACTGAGATGTTTCACTTCACCGGGTATCGCGAACTCACTCCTATGTATTCAGAGTGAGACGACTGAGTATTACCCCAGCCAGGTTACCCCATTCGGAAATCTCCGGGTCAAAGCGTATTTGCCGCTATCCGAAGCTTATCGCAGCTTATCACGTCCTTCATCGCCTGTTAGCACCAAGGCATCCACCATATGCTCTTAACAGCTTGTTCCAGACTTTCATTAAATCGAAAGTTATCGGAAGGGTTTTGCTTAGTTCCCTCCACTGTTAGATTCTTTTCTTACTAAAACTGAACAAAGTTCAGTAAAATTGTAGTAATACATTTTCCTATATACAGTTGTCAAAGATCTGATCGGGCAAAAAGGGGGAGACTCAGAGGTAGTGGGTCTGACTGGATTCGAACCAGTGACCCCACGCTTATCAAGCGTGTGCTCTAACCAACTGAGCTACAGACCCATAATTGCCCGTAACGCGTTCCTGCCCACACATTCGTGAGAAGTGGAGGCAAGGAGATTCGAACTCCTGACATCCTGCTTGCAAAGCAGGCGCTCTACCAACTGAGCTATGCCCCCTAAAATTCAAAACCCGCGTGTTCTTTCAATCATCGAAAAAGGCTAAGGCTAAATTGTGCACTGCACATAAAACGTAACGTACCCTAATAACATTTGAGTGATGCGCGTTTCCGCAACACCTGTCTTTCGGTCAGTTAATCCAACCGGTAAGACATCGACCTATTCACCTTAAATTGAGCACATGTGAGATGATACTCCGGTGAAATTACTCCATAGAAAGGAGGTGATCCAGCCGCAGGTTCCCCTACGGCTACCTTGTTACGACTTCATCCCAGTTACCACCTACACCTTAGGACCTCCTTGGTGGAGATACTTCGGGTGCGAGCGGCTTCCATGATGTGACGGGCGGTGTGTACAAGACCCGGGAACGTATTCACGGTACCGTAGCTGATGTACCATTACTAGCGATTCCAACTTCATGCAGGCGAGTTGCAGCCTGCAATCCGAACTGAGCCCAGTTTTATAGATTTCCTCCACCTCGCGGTCTCGGTTCACATTGTACTGGACATTGTAGCACGTGTGCAGCCCTGGGCGTAAGGGCCATACTGACTTGACGTCATCCCCTCCTTCCTCCCAGTTAATCTGGGCAGTCTGAACAGAGTCCCCGGCATTACCCGCTGGCAACAGTTCATAGGGGTTGCGCTCGTTACGGGACTTAACCCAACATCTCACGACACGAGCTGACGACAGCCATGCAGCACCTGTGATAGTCCACCCGAAGTGACGACAAGCTTTCACAAGTCTACGACTAACATGTCAAGCCCAGGTAAGGTTCTTCGCGTTGCATCGAATTAAGCCACATGCTCCACCGCTTGTGCGGGTCCCCGTCAATTTCTTTGAGTTTTAATCTTGCGACCGTACTCCCCAGGCGGCACGCTTAACGCGTTAGCTCCGGCACGGAAGGGGTCGAACCCTCCCACACCAAGCGTGCACCGTTTACTGCCAGGACTACAAGGGTATCTAATCCTTTTCGCTCCCCTGGCCTTCGTCTCTCAGCGTCAGGTGTTGTCCAGAGTCTCGCCTTCGCCACTAGTGTTCCTCTCGATATCTACGCATTTCACTGCTACACCGAGAATTCCAGACTCCCCTCCAACCCTCAAGTAAGGCAGTATCGGATGCAGTTCCGGGGTTGAGCCCCGGGATTTCACATCTGACTTACCCCACCGCCTACAGACTCTTTACGCCCAGTAAATCCGAACAACGCTTGGGACCTTCGTATTACCGCGGCTGCTGGCACGAAGTTTGCCGTCCCTTCCTCTTCAGGTACTATCAAAACCCATATCAGTTACTATATGAGCCATTACTCCCTGATGACAGGAGTTTACGACCCTAGGGCCTTCATCCTCCACGCGGCGTCGCACCGTCAGGCTTTCGCCCATTGCGAATGATTCTCGACTGCTGCCACCCGTAGGTGTCTGGACCGTGTCTCAGTTCCAGTGTGACTGATCATCCTCTCAGATCAGCTACCCGTCATCGCCTTGGTGAGCCATTACCTCACCAACAAGCTGATAGGCCGCGAGCCCATCCCGAAGCGACAGCTTGCGCCGCCTTTAATCTTTCGATCACATGGGGTATTAATCCGAATTTCTTCGGGCTATCCCCCGCTTCGGGGCAGGTAACTCACGTGTTACTCACCCGTTCGCCACTAAGCATCTTCAAAGCAAGCTTCAAAAATACTCCGTTCGACTTGCATGTCTTATCCACGCCGCCAGCGTTCGTTCTGAGCCAGAATCAAACTCTCCGAATAGAAAATTGATCCCGCTTTCGAAACGCTTGGCTGCTCCTTGCGGAGCTGCAATTGTTCTTCAACGGAAAATTGACAAGAACAAAGCCTTCCTAAAAAGACTTCATTCGGCACGTTACTAATTTTAACGCGCAGCACACAATTTAGCCTTTTCCTTTTTCACCAAAATCCGCTGCTTGAGCTGCACTTGGGTTGTAACCCTGGCAAGCTTTCTGCTTTGCTTTTCTTGGCCTGATTTTTTTAAAGATCTAGTTCACCTCGAACCGTTGCCGGTTTGTTGGAGCCACCCTCTTTTGGGCGGGCGGTGAATATAACCGGCCTTTTTCGAAGGTCAAACGCTTTTGCTAAAGTTTTTTCAAAAAGGATTCAAAAGCCTCTAGCGTGAGCGCCAGGGGGGGTATGGTCGCTCTGGTTTTCTGTGGAAAATTGGCTTTTATGGGGGAAATCGTCGCGTGAGGCGCTTGTCGATTATTTTGGGCCGGGCCTTTCATGGCCCCCAGCCCCGTTCTATAGCGGGCTACCGTTCGGATTGTCAGCCCCATTCAACTCTGTTACACTACCGCCCTCCTATGAAAGCCACCAATCCCCTGTGCCGACCGGGCCTTTTCACTCTGCTGGTTCTTTCGTCGCTCTCGACGATCTCGCGAGCCCAGCTCGACGAGCCGGGCCGCAGCGCCGCCGATGCCGGGGGCGGGGGCGGGAGTAGCTCACCCGGAGTCTCCGAAACTGCCACGCCTACAACAAGGGCGACACCGGTGAGTGTGGGAGCTCTCGCGTTGCAGGCGGAAGTGAGGCGCCTCATCCCGTCCGAGCGTCACTACGCGCCCTTCGTGGCGGCGTTGATCGGGGCGGCTTACGAGCAGCGCGGCTTTCGCCCCTTGTGGAACGCTGCGGAGCTTCAGGCCGGGTTTCACCGCTCACTCGCCGGGGAGCTCAAAGTCCATGCTTTCCCCGAGCTGATGGCTCTCGACCCGGAGTCGCTCGTAAGCCAGATCACCGACACCACGGTGGACAAGCGGGATCTCGCGCACACGATCGCTTTCTGTGATGCGGCCCTTCTCATTCGCTTCGGGGCGGTGCCCACCGCAGAGATCTGGCCGGACTGGGATCACGGCGACACCCCGGGCTCCGAAGACCGGTCGCTCGCGTCTGTTCTCGGTGATCTCGTCGTTGCCACGTCCCTGCAGCCCTTCGAGATGCACGCGGCGATGAACTCCCTCGCTCCGAAGAACTGGATTTACCGCGAGTTGCTGAAGGCGTATCCGGAGGCTCGTGAGGCGGTCCTGAAGTATTCAGGGCTCCCGCCCATTCCCGGTCCGGAACAGGTGGGCCCCGGGAAACCCGGTGAATTTTACCCCGGAGCCCCGGCCATCGCCGCGCACCTGATCGACCGCGGGTATCTCAACATGAGCGCCGATCAGGCCTCTCTCGTCAATTCGATGACCCCGGAGCTGACCGGCGCCCTCATCGCTTTTCAGACTGACTACGGCCTCGACCCCGACGGGATCTTCGGGCAGGGCTCGTGGCGCTTTCTCAATACCAACGCGGCGGATCGCTTTCGGTCGATCACGATCAATCTGCACCGTGCCAGGCTGATGCCGGCAAAAATGGGAGACCGCTATCTGATTGCGAATCTTCCCTGTGCCGAGCTCTACCTCTTCGATGCGAATGACTTTCACGTGAAGACGATGCGCATCGTCCACGGGCGGGCGGACAAGGACACCCATCGCACGAAGATCTTCCGTGACCGGATGCAGGAGGTCGTCTTCGGCCCCTACTGGAATGTCCCGCCGAGTATCGCGGTGAAGGAGCTGCTCCCGAAGATGCAGGAGGACTGGGGTTACCTCAGCCGCAACAACTACGAGATCGTGACCTCCTTCGGCGGAGCCACCGGCAACCGTCTCTCTCCCGACACCCTCTCCGCCGTGGCTCAGGGAAAGCTGCTCCTCCGCCAGAAGCCCGGGAGTAGCAATGCTCTGGGTTACGTAAAGTTCCTCTTCCCGAACACCTTTAACATCTACATGCACGACACCCCGTCGAAGGAGTTCTTTGCCCGCTCGAACCGCGACCACAGCCATGGCTGCATCCGCGTCTCGAATCCCGACGAACTCGCCGAGTGGGTCTTTGCGCCGGACGGCTGGACGCTGGAGCAGGTGCGCGCGAAGATGAATACCGACCTCAACAAAGGCGTCGCAGTGAAGGGCGGGATCAACGTTTACATCACTTACTTCACCACTTTCCCGAGGCCCGCCGCAGGAGGACGAATCCTCATGGCCCCCGGACGCGACGTCTACGGGCTCGATGAGGTCAATGCCCGCAGCCTCGCCGCCGTCGTTCCCTGGCAGGAAGCCCCCGCTGCTCCGGTCACAGCCCCGTCGGGTGGTCAATAAAGCTGACCTCGAGACCCGGCCACTCCGCCGCCCATCGTTTTGCGAGCGCCTTCACCCCGAAGGTCTCGGTCGCGTAGTGGCCCGCGTAGATGAGATTGATCCCCAGTTCCTCGGCCGCCGTGTAGCTCCAATGCGGGCCTTCGCCGGTGAGAAAGGTGTCGATCCCGGTGGCGGCGAGATCGTGGATCTGTGAGCCGGCCCCGCCGGTGATGATTCCGATCTCTCTCACGAGCGCCGGTCCGCCCGGGCAGAGGTGCGGTGTGGTCCCGGTCGCGGCTGCCACTTTCGCGAGGAGTTCCTCGCGCGGGATCTCGACGGTGGCGCGGACTCCCAGATCCATTCCTTTCCACGGGAAGAAAGGACGGGCGGCGGGTTCCAGTTCGAGGGCCGCGTAGAGGAGGGCGTTGTTTCCCAACTCAGGATGGACGTCGAGCGGGAGATGGGCCGAGTAAATCGCAAGATCATGGTCCATCGCGAGCTTCAGCTTGCGATAAAGGGCGCCCTCGATGCGCTGGGCCCCCTGCCAGAAAAGACCGTGGTGGACGACGAGGAGATTCGCGCCGGCGGCACAGGCCTGCTCGATCACCGGGAGACAGGCATCGACGGCGGCGGCGATCTTTGTGACCTGGCCCGAGTTCTCGAGCTGGAGTCCGTTGATGGCGCCGGGGTAGTCGGGGATGGCGTCGAGAGAGAGCCAGTCGTTGGCGGCGCGGGTCAGGTCGGTGAGTTCGGGCATGGCGAGAGCGTAGCGCGGAGCGAAAGGAATTTCCACCGGGTCGTTACTGCGTTGACTCACCATCGAAAGAGCGACAAATTTTTTCTCATGCAAAAGCAACATGGCACCCGTCGTGCCCTCACGTTCATTCTGCTCCTCGGCTTTGCCTTCAGCCTTCCCGGCCCCCTGAGTTTCTCCCCGGCCCTGGAAGCCGCTTCCGCGAGCGCGACGAAACGGATCATCAAAAAGCTGAAGAAGCAGGTCAAGACCCTGAAGAGACAGCTCGCGGCGGCAAGGGCGCTGCCGCCGACACCCGCGCCCTTCGTCGAAATGGTGACGGTGCGCAATGTGGGGAACGGGCCCGATGCGGGAAACGCGGACCAAGTCAGCGTCTACGGCGCAGTGCCCTACGAATACCAGATCGGCAAGTATGAGGTGACCCTGGCGCAATACGCGGCCTTTCTGAACGCGGTGGCGGCGACGGACGCGTTTGGTCTCTACAACGCAAGCATGGCGACCGACCTGAACATCGCGGGCATCACCCAAAGCGGGAGCGCGCCGAATTTCACCTACACGGTAATCGGGAGCGGGAATCGACCAGTGACCTACGTGAGTTGGTTCGACGCGGCGCGGTTCTGCAACTGGCTGCACAACGGTCGGCCGACGGGATTGCAAACGGCGGCAACGACGGAGAACGGAGCCTATCCCCTCGCCGGATTGACCAGCGACGGCCTGACGATCAGCCGAAACCTCGGGGCGAATTACTGGATTCCGAGCCAGGACGAGTGGTATAAAGCGGCGTATCACCAGCCATCGGGCGAGAGTGGCGACTCGGATAATTACTGGCTCTACCCGACGAAAAGCAACGCGGTGCCCGGAAACACGATCGGCGTGGCCCCGCCCTCCAACCACGCGAATTTCTTCACCACGGTCTACTCGGTGACGCAGAGTGGGAGTTAC
>Ga0105052_10005071_pt1 | contig 14070 bp, 15 predicted proteins | sample FRY03_FD_78094 | JGI IMG/M metagenome (GOLD analysis project Ga0105052, IMG submission 78094) | Freshwater microbial communities from Lake Fryxell liftoff mats and glacier meltwater in Antarctica - FRY-03 | ecosystem: Environmental > Aquatic > Freshwater > Ice > Glacier meltwater ... | reverse complement strand
TGATTGAACGGCACGCTCTTGTCGGGGCGGTGATCCTGGGGGAGGCCGAGAATCTTCTCGGCAATGGTGTTGAGCAGCATCTCGTCGGCACCCCCGGCGATTCGCCCGGTCGGGGCGTTGAGCCAGCTCGATGCCCAGTCCTCCTTGGCGAAGGCATGGGCATCGAAGGCCAGGCCGGTGTTGCCTTGCAGATCAAGCGCGAGTTCGGACAAGCGCTGGCGGCTGCGGACCGCAACCAGCTTGTTAAGTGAGCCTTCGGGGCCCGGAACCATTCCCGCTTCCATCATCAGCATTGCGCGCCGCGTGATCGCCTCCAGCCCCGAGCGCATCGCATAATTGCGTGCGATGGCCGAACGCACCCGCCCGTCTTCCAATGCCGCCTTGCCGCCGACCTCGATTTCGCGCGCCATGTCGATGAACAGGTCGAGATGCGGGCCGAACCCACCGCTATCGGTGGCGACGTAGCGCTCGATCATGAGCGTCGCCATCGCCACTGCGAAGCCGCCGCCCACCGGGCTCATCCGCTGCGCGTCGGTGAGCTTCACGTCGTCGAAGAACACCTCGTTCACGTGGCTGTCGCCGCCCGCCAATTTGATCGGGCGGACCTCGACGCCCGGCGCTTTCATATCGACCCAGAAGTAGGTCAGCCCCTTGTGCTTGGCCACTGTGGGGTCGGTCCGCGCGACGATCACGCCGTAATCGCAATACTGCGCCCAGCTGGTCCACAGCTTCTGCCCGGTCAGGCTCCACCCGTTACCATCGGGCACGGCCTTGGTGCGAAGCCCGGCCAGGTCGGAACCACCGGCCGGTTCGGAGAATAGCTGGCACCAGATCTCTTCGCCCTTGAGCGCGGCGAGCACGCGCTCCTTCACCCAGGCCTTGTCCTCGCCGAAGCGGATCAGGATCGGCACCGGCATCCCCAGCGAGATCCCGAAATAGCCGCTGGGCATCCCAAAGGTCATTTCCTCGCTGTCGAAGCCGACCTTTTCCAGGTGACCAAGACCCTGGCCGCCCATCTCGACGGGCCAGTTGATCCCGGCGTAGCCCGCTTCGAACCGCGCGGCCATGTAGCGCCGCCCCAGCGCCAGATCGTCCTCGACCGCCAGCCCCCGGCGCGCCTCGCGGCCGAATTGATCGGCGACCGAAGCGAGCCAGGTGCGGGCGTTTTGGCGATAAGCGTTCAGATCGGTCATGCCGCCACTCCGGTCAGTTGGGATACCAGCAGGTCTTCCCACCACATCGCATTGCCCTGCTCGATCGCCAGGCTGCGCGCGCGGCGCATGTGGAGGTGCAGCCCGGTCTCCCAGGTTACCCCGATCCCGCCGTGGACCTGCACGCAATCGCGCGCGGCGGTGTCGTAAGCCTCGGTCGCAGAGAGGCGCGCGGCGGCGGCGGCCTTGAGGAAGTCGGGCTGGCCCTCCCGGCTGGCGGCATGGATGCAGTTGGCGCGCGCGATCTCGACCAGCGCATAGAGTTCGGCGATGCGGTGCTTGACCGACTGGAACGCGCCGATTGGCTGGCCGAACGCCTTGCGGGTAACCGCATAGTCGCGCGCGATAAACATCAGCGCCTCGGCCCCGCCGGTCTGCTCGTGCGCGGTGACGACGGCCATCCGCGCAAGGACGTCGCGGGCAAGGCGCAGCGCCGCATCGCCCTTGAGGATCAGGCTTGCCGGGGCGGCGGCGAAGTTCAGATCGGCGTATCCGCGCGAGTTGTCGTAGCCGTCGATCACGCTGCGCTGCTCATCGCGCAGTTCGGCCACGACCAGCGCGGGTTCGCCCTCAGCCAGCGCCCAGACGACCGCGATCTGCGCACGCGCGGCACCGGTGACGCCGGGCTTTTCGCCGGTCAGTCCCGATGCGGTCAGCCGCGTGGTCGGGCGGTCGGGCAGAGGGGACTGGCCCTCGGCAAAAGCCATTGCGGCAATGGCCTCGCCGCTCGCCAGCAGCGGCAGCCAGCGTTGGCGCAAGGATTCGTCGTCGCTCCCCAGCAGCGCCTGCGCCGCGCCATAATTCGCGGTCAGGAACGGTGCGCCCGCCGTCGCCGCGCCTCCTGCCTGCGCCACGATTCCCAGTTCGACGAGGCCCAGATCGAGCCCACCAAACGCCTCGGGCAGCGCCAGCGCGGTCCAGCCCTGTTCGCGCGCCATGTCCCAGAACGCCGTGTCGTAATCGCCGGTCTGTTCGAGCAACGCGAGCAAGCGGGCCTTGTCGGCGCGAGCATCGGCAACCCGCCGCGATTCGCTGGCAATCGCCTGCTGGCCCTCGTCATATAACAGCGACATGGCTAATCCTCTCGCCCCTAGATCGGCAGACCTTGCTCTATTTAATCGCGCGATTAAAGTGTCAAGTGGTGATGGCAGCGAAGGAAAGCTTGTGGCGACGATCTGGTGGGATGGCGGAATGCCGAACATTGCGCTGATGGGTCCGACGAGCGAAGGCTCGATGCAGGGGCACCTCGGCATGGAGTTCACAGCAATTGGCGATGATTGGCTGAAGATGCGCATGCCGGTCGATGCGCGCACGCATCAGCCATACGGAAGGCTGCACGGCGGGGCTTCGGTGGCGCTGGCCGAGGCGGTCGGATCGACCGCCGCGGGGTTGTGCGTCAACCGCGAGACGCACGCGGTCGTCGGGATGGAGATCAACGCCAATCATATCCGCCCGGCCTATGCTGGCTGGGTCCACGCGACCGCGCGGCCCGAAAACATCGGCCGCACCACGCATGTCTGGTCGATCCGGATCGAGGACGAGGCGGGCAAGCTGGTGTGCATTTCGCGCCTGACAATGGCGGTGATTGCACTGGACCGGAAATGAGCGAGACCCAGGCATGAGCATGGGGGCGTCCAGCGTTGCGGTCATTGGCGCGGGCGATCACATCGGCGCGGCAATCGTCCGCAAGTTCGCCGCCGAAGGCTTTGCGGTCCACGCCGGGCGGCGCAACGGCAACAAGCTGGCACCGCTACTCGGGGGCCAGGTTACCGGGCGCGCGCTCGACGCACGTCAGCCCGAGGATGTCGCCGCGTTTCTTGCCGAGGCCGAGGCCATCGCGCCTTTGGCCCTGGCCGTGTTCAACGTCGGCGCCAATGTCCGTTTCCCGCTGACCGAAACCACCGACCGGGTGTTCCGCAAGGTCGGGGAAGTGGCCTGCTTTGCCGGGTTCGTCACCCTGCGAGAGGCGGCGCGGATCATGACGCCGCGCGGGGCCGGCAAGATATTCGTCACCGGCGCGACCGCCGCGATGCGCGGCAACCCCGGCTATGCCGCCTTCGCCGCAGCAAAAGCCGGGCTGCGCGCCACCGCTCAGTCAGCGGCGCGCGAGTTGTGGCCCCAGGGCATCCATGTCGCGCATCTGGTGATCGATGCCGGAGTCGACACCGCCTTTGTCCGTGCCCGCATCGCCGAAGCGGAAGGCGAAGCCGCGCTCGAAACGCTCGATCCCGAGCGGCTGATGCCGCCACACGCCATCGCCGATGCCTATTGGGCGCTTTACAACCAGCCGCGTTCGGCCTGGACCTTCGAGCAGGAAATCCGCCCCTTCAAGGAACCGTGGTGATGCGCGAGATAGAGTTCCTGTTCGATTTCGGCAGTCCCAACGCCTTCCTCGTCCACCGCGCGATCCCGGCGATCGGGGCGCAGGGCGCGGTCCGGTTCACTTATGTCCCGGCGCTGCTGGGCGGCATTTTCAAGGCGACCGGAAACCAGTCGCCCATGCAGGCCTGGGGCCACGTCGCGCCCAAACGTGCTTACGACCGGCTCGAAATGGAGCGGTTCTGCGCCGCTCACGGCATCGACGATTTTGCGATGAACCCGCACTTTCCGGTCAACACCCTGGCGATCATGCGCGGCGCGGTGGCGGCCCACGGGTTGGGGCTGTTCGAGGCTTACGTCGAAGCGATGTTCGCCGGAATGTGGGCGAAGGGGCTAAAGCTCGATGATCCTGCGGTCATTGCTGCCACGCTTGACGCAGCCGGGCTCCCTGCCGCCGAACTGATGGCCGAGGCGCAATCCGCGTTCACCAAGCAGTCGCTCGCCACCACCACCGCGCACGCAGTGCACCGCGGAGTGTTCGGCTCACCCAGCTTTTTCGTCGGAGAGGACCTGTACTTCGGCAAGGACCGGTTGCGCGACGCGTTGGAGGCAGCAATGGGGCTTAGATGACTGACACCCGCATCCTGGTCTTCGAAGCCATCGACAACTTCCGTGACTATGGCGGCTATGCCGGTTTGGACGGCGCCACGGTCCGATCGGGCGCGTTGTGGCGCTCGGGCCATCATGGCGCGGCGTCTCCGACCGATCTGCGCGCAGTCCATGAACTGGGGATCGCTACCGTGATCGACCTGCGGGGCGACAGCGAGCGGGATGCCAATCCCTGCCTTCGCCACCCGCGTTTTCAAGGCAAAGTGGTGTTTGCTCCAGGCGAGACTGCCGGGCTCAAGGCCGCTGCTGCGCACGAGGAATCGGCGGGTGAAGTGCGCTCGTTCGCGGACGCGCAAGGGGTCATGATCCGGCTCTACGACGGGATGCCCTGGCGTCCGGTGCTGGTAGAGACATTCAAGCTCTATTTCGCCGCGCTGGCCGCACAGGACAGCCCAAGCCTGCTGCACTGTTTCGCGGGCAAGGACCGCACCGGTCTTGCCGCAGACCTGCTCCACCACATCCTTGGCGTCCACCCCGACGAAGCGATGGCCGATTATCTGCTGACCAATCGCGCTGCCAGCATCGAACGCCGCATCGCGACCGGGACACACGCCGTGTCGGGCATGGGCGCGCAGATGAGCGACGACGCGATGCGCGCTCTGCTTTCGGTCCGCCCGGAGTATCTCGAGACCGCGCGCAACGCCATCGCGGCGCGGCACGGAACGGTGGACGTGTATCTGGCCGAGGTTCTGGCGCTCGATCTGGCGCAGGCCGCGGCGATTCGCGCCAACCATCTGGTCTAACCCGCCGCGCCTCCCTATCTGGCCCTTGCTTCGGAGGGACTCATGGCGACCGTTCACACCACCAGAATGCTGATAATCGGCTCAGGCCCGGCCGGGCTGTCCGCCGCGATCTATGGCGCGCGCGCGGGGATGCAGCCGATTGTCGTCCAGGGGCTTCAGCCCGGCGGCCAGTTGACCATCACCACCGATGTCGAGAACTATCCCGGCTTTCGCGATGTGGTCCAGGGGCCGTGGCTGATGCAGGAAATGCAGGCCCAGGCCGAACATGTCGGCACGCGGATGCTGTGGGACACAATCATGTCCATCGATCTGTCAGGGCGGGGAGAATCAGGAACGGCATTCCGCGCCATCGGCGACGGCGGCGACATTTACGAGGGCGAGACGCTGGTCATCGCCACCGGCGCGCAAGCGAAATGGCTGGGCGCCCCGGGCGAGGTTGAATTTGCGGGCAAAGGCGTCTCGGCCTGCGCCACCTGCGACGGCTTCTTCTATCGCGGCAAGAAGGTTGCCGTGATTGGCGGGGGCAATACGGCGGTCGAGGAGGCTTTGTACCTCACCAACCATTCGACCGATGTCACCCTGATCCACCGCCGCGACCATCTGCGTGCAGAGCGCATCCTGCAGGACCGGCTGTTCGCGCACCCCAGTATCAAGGTGCTGTGGAACCACAAGGTGGAGCGATTCACCGGAGATCTGGGCGGGGCAGGGCTGACCGGGCTCGAACTGGTCGATACCGTGACGGGGGCGGGGAGCACGTTCGCTACCGACGGCGCGTTCGTGGCGATCGGCCATGCGCCTGCCACCGAACTGTTCAAGGGCAAGCTGGCGATGGACGACAGCGGCTATCTGCTGGTCGAACCGGGCACGCCCAAGACCGCGATCCCCGGCGTGTTCGCCTGCGGCGATGTGATGGATCATGTCTATCGCCAGGCGGTGACGGCGGCGGGCACCGGCTGCATGGCAGCGCTCGATGCCGAACGATTTCTGGCGGAACGTGAGTTTGCCGTGCAGAAAGCTATGCAGGCTGCTCAGTAAGTTAGCTGAGTGCTTCGATAATCTTTTCGAACAACCATTCCCGAGCCACATCATCGGAAAAACTGTGCGAAGCGGTGTCGATCCGGCACACGCGCGCATCATCAGCCGGCCATGCCGCCTCAAACAACTGGGCGGTGCGATCGCGCGCTGCGAGCAGGATGGTGACCGGCCCGGCGAACCCGGCCAATCCTGCCTGTACCCCGTCGGCCAGAGAGGATCGCGGGGCAGGACCACTCGCGTGTCGCAACCCCCATACCAGTCTGCGAAAGTTCACGCCGCCGCGCAGAAGTCGCAGCCACTCCCATGGGTTGGCTAGCTTTTGTGCATAGCGTTGGCGGATCGCAGCGGGAGCCTGAATGGTTTCGCTGCCCGCTTCAATCACCCACGGATTGGCCAGAACCAGCGCATCGAAGCCAAGCTCGGTGCCGGACATCATCAGAGCGGTCGCAGCGTCGCAATTGCCGAACCCCACCACCCGCTGCATCCGCGGCTGCGCCAGCCTGAAGGCCACGAGTGCGGCGGCGATGTCGGCGTCTTGCCCCCGAAAGCCCGCATTTTGGCCCTCGCTATCGCCGATCCCGCGCCGGTCAAAACGCAGCACAGAATGCCCGGCGGCGGCGATCCGCGCGGCCAGTTTCGCTTGTCCGGCCCATGAGCCCGAGCGGATTTCGTTGCCACCGCTGACCAGCAGCAGCCCGGTGGTGCCGTGCGCTTCGTCGAGTGTGCCCGCCAGCGCGGCACCCTCGCAGACGAACTGGATGGGGCGGCGGCTCATGCCATGCCCCGCGCGATAGTCGCCGCGAGGGCCTCGGCCATCCCTGCGTCCTCGCCCGGCTCGCTGCGGAGCCACAATGCGCTGCCGACCACATCGGCGAGTGCCAGGATGGCAACCCCGGGACCCGGCGCGGGCAGGTCGGAACCCTCCAGATCGCGCACCATCGCCGCACTCAGCCGGTAGCCCGCCAGCTCCAGCCCCGATTTGCGCCCCCGCGCAATCAGCTCATCGGACTTCTCGGGCCGCCCTGCTTGCTTGGCGGCGACAATCCGCGCGCGGACCAGGTGGCGCAGCGCCGATGCTCCGCCCAGCGGTTCGAGCCACCAGCCGGGCAAGCCGGGCGGCACGAGGATCGTTCCGCCGCGCAAACTAAGCACATGGCTCGCGCCGAAATGCTGCGCCGCTGCCTCCATGCTCGCGCGCCATGCAGCCAGATCCTGGTGCTCCAGCCGCGCTGGACTTTCGTTGCAACCGGGCAGGTCGGGCAGCACGCTGGCGACCCCGTGCGCGGCCAGGGCGCGCATGGTCTGCGCCAGCAGGCGGCGGGTGCGGTTGGCTTCCTCGAACAGCGCGGGCACGACTAGCACCCGCCGCTGTGGGTCATCTGGCCCAGCCAGCAGCGCGAATTCCTCGCCAGGCCAGTCCTTTCCGGGGCAGGGCCAGACCAGCATTCTCATGGCGTTACGCGCGCTTGGCCTCGGCGAAGGCGAGCAGGTTGCCGTAGGTTTCGAGCAGCTCGCCATCGACTTCGTCGTCGTCGATGACGATGCCGAGGCGGTCCTCCATCTCGGTCAGCAGCCCCGCGACCGCCATCGAATCAAGCTCCGGCAGCGAGCCGAACAGGCCCGTATCGGTGTCGAACCGCGCAACCTGTGCCGGGGCGAGCCCAAGCACGTCATGCAGGATCGTGCGCATCAGCGCGTCGGTATCGTTTGCCTCCACGGCCATGTCCTCGCCCATCGCGGTCCCATACTCTCCGTTTCGTGCCGTCTAGCCAGCGCCTGCAGGTGAGACAAGGCTCTCGCGCCGTTGCAATTTCGCGCGCACAATATGCGGCCAGGCGCGCGGGCTGCGCGGATCGAAGGCGTCGAGCGAGTAGCGATGACGCAGGCCGCTCAGCCAGTCGCGTTTGTAGGGATCGTTGCCAGTACCGAAGTCGACCCCCGCCACTTGGTCGATATCGATCACGTGGCGGAACAGCGCGGCGGTCAGCGTGGTGCCGGGCGACAGCGGTTTGGCATCCTCACGGTAGGCCAGCTTGTGGATGTAGGCCTCGCCCCGCTCGACGGTCCACAATTGCGCGGCGACCGGATTGCCCTCATGCCGGGCGATGCCGAGACGTAGCCGTCCGGCCGCGCTCTCTTCCCGGGCAAATCGGCGGAGAAAGCCGAACGAGGCTTCGTCGGGTTTCCAGCTATGGCGATATATATCTTCGTATTCATTCCAGATATCGTCAGTAAAAGTCTGGTAAATAAACGTTTCAACCTTGCGCGTCTTGCGTTCGAGCGTAGTCCGCAATTTGCCCGGACGCGAGGCGAGGAACGCGTCGTAGGTTCCCCCGGTGCCGGAAGTTCCCCACCCCCGCGTGTCGAACACATTGATCCCGCCCTGGTCTTTCCAGAACATCCAGCCCGCCGCCGCCAAGGCCTGCCCGAAACGATGTTCGGGCTGTTCCCCGGCATGGGTGCCCACGCGATCCTCTCGCGCAAACTAGGCAGCGCGGTCGCTGATCGGCTGATCCTGTCGAACAAGACCTACAGCGCGCAGGAAATGTACGATCTCGGGCTGGTCCACCAACTCGCCGCTGACGGCGAAGGCATCGCCGCGACCCGGATGTTCATCGCCAAGAGCGCCAAGCGCCTCGCCGGGCTGGTCGGGGCCAAGCGGGCGATGCGCGAATGCAGTGCGATCTCGCTGGGCGAACTCAAGCGGGTCGTCGACTTGTGGGCCAAAAGCGCCCTTCAACTGCGCGAGGCCGACCTGCGAGTGATGCAGCGCCTTGCCAGTGCCCAAAGCAAACTGGTGGCGGCGAGCTAAGGGCGAAAGGCCTACTTCGCGTCCACCAGCACGATTTCCGCGTCGTCCTGCGCGACGATCGCCACTTTGGTCTCTCCGGTGACCGCTATCCCGTCGCGCGGCTGGGCGGGCCGGTCGTTGATCGTGATGCGACCGGTCGGCGCGACCAGGTAGAGATGACGCACCGGATCGGGCGCGTAAGTCAGCGTCGCTCCCGCGCTCAGCCGTGCCGCCAGCACCTTCGCATTGGCGCGGATCGGCAAGACTTCGCTGTCGTCGCCGCCATCGCCCGCAGCCAGCGTGACCCAGCGCCCGGCACGATCGCCCTGCCGAAACTCGCGCTGGCCCCATGAGGGCTGCTCGCCGGAGCGATCGGGCAGGATCCAGATCTGGAACAGCGTGGTGGCTTCGCTTTCGCGGTTCCATTCGGCGTGAGTGATGCCGTTGCCCGCGCTCATCACCTGAACGTCACCCGCTGCGGTGCGGCTGCGGTTGCCCAGACTGTCCTCGTGCGTGATCGCGCCGCTCCGCACGAACGTGACGATTTCCATGTTGTCGTGGCTGTGCGGGGGGAACCCGCTGACCGCAGCGATGGTATCGTCGTTCCACACCCGGATCGCGCCCCAACCCATCCGGGCGGGATCGCGATAGGTGCCGAAGCTGAAGTGATGGCGCGCGTCGAGCCAGCCGTGGTCGGCGTGGCCGAGAGTGGCAAAGGGCCGGATGTCGATCATGGGTAAGCCCACCTCGGCGGGGTGTTGCCGCCGGTACGCGTTAAAGGTGGGGGCGGGCCGCGAGCCGTTCAAGAGATGCGGCGAATGATGTGATGAGATATTGTAACACAGGATCGATGCGGCTATGAGGATCTCGAAAGTGCAGCCGCCGCGCTGCCCATACCTCGCATCCGGAGTATCGCATTGCGCCTCAAATCCTCGCCTGCTTTGGTTGCCCTGCTGGCAGGAGCAGCGGTCTTCCCGGCAGCCGTCCATGCCCAGGACGCGACTGCGCCAGCCGAACCCGAAGCCCAGGCTCCCCAGCATGAGCGCCCTGACCGCAGCATCATCGTAACCGGGGTGCGTCCTTCGTCGCGGCTTGATGCTTTGTCGGGCGTTGCGGTGCTGCAGGACAGCGAACTGCACCAGGCGATCCGCCCCTCGATCGGCGAGACCCTGGCGCGGACACCCGGCGTCTCGGCGACGTCGTTTGGGCCCAGCGCGTCGCGTCCGATCCTGCGCGGGCTGCAGGGCGAGCGGGTGCGGGTGCTGACCAATGGAATTGGCTCGATCGATGTTTCCAACACCTCGGCCGATCACGCCACCATCGTCAATCCGCTGCTGGCGGAGCGCATCGAAGTGCTGCGCGGGCCTCAGTCGCTGCTTTACGGCTCGTCGGCGATCGGCGGCGTGGTCAATGTTATCGATCGCCGGGTGCCGAGCATCGTGCCGGATGAACCGATCCATTTCGCCGCGCTGGCGGGCTATGGCTCGGCGGCCAACGAACGTTCGGCTGCGGCTGCGGTGGACGTCCCGATCGGCGGCGGGTTCGTGATCCATGCCGATGGAAGCTATCTGAAGACCGACGACCTCAAGATCGGCGGCTTCGTGCTATCGCCCCGCAAACGCGCCGAGGCCCGAGCCAGTGGAGAGGATGAAATCGTCGCCAATGCCGGGCTCCGGGGACGTCTGCCCAACAGTGCCAGCAAGACGACCACCGGTGCAATCGGTGCGGCATACATCGGCGAGCGCGGACTGATCGGGGTGGCCTATACCCGCTATGACAGCCTCTATGGCATCCCGGTGCGCTTTGCTACGCAAGCGGGGCAGGAAGCAGAAGCTCCGCGCCTCGACGTGGCGCAGGACCGGATCGATGCGCGGGTGGAACTCACGTTGGGTGACGGCTTGTTCGACAAACTACGGTTCCGTTACGCTTTCGGCGACTACCGTCACTTCGAGCTGGAAGAAGATGGCGAAGTCGGCACCGCGTTCTTCGATCAGGGCATGGAAGGGCGACTCGAGCTGACCCAGGCGCGGCGCGGTGCGTGGAGCGGGGCAGTGGGCGGCCAATTTTTCATCCGCGACTTCGACGTTGTCGGCGAGGAAGCCTTCCTGCCCAAAAGCACAACTTCGCAGATCGGGCTGTTCACCGTCCAGCAATTGGACATCGAGCGGGTCAAGGTCGAGGCGGGTGCGCGGTACGAACATAGCTCGGCGCGTGCCCAGCCCCGGCCGGACGAGGCCCAATTCTTCCGAGGAGAGCGCCGGTTCGACGTTCTCTCGGGCTCGCTTGGCGCATCGTACGACCTTGGCGGCGGCTGGCGGCTGGGGGGCAACCTTTCGCGCACCGCCCGCGCTCCGGCGGTGGAGGAGCTGTTCGCCAACGGGCCCCATGCTGGCACCCAGGCCTTCGAGATCGGCGATCCCAATTTCAAACAGGAGAAATCGCTCGGCGGCGAGGCGATCCTGCGCCGCGCGGGAACCGGCTGGTCGCTGGAAGCCTCGGCTTATTACACACGTTTCTCCGATTTCATTTACGAGACCCAGACCGGCGAGGTGGAGGACGGCCTGCCGGTATTCCAGTTCCTCCAGTCCAACGCGCGCTATTACGGGTTCGAAATACAGGGCGAGGCGACCATTGCACGGTTCGGCGAGACCCGGATCGTCGCCGACGGGCTAGCGGATTATGTCCATGCGCGGATTGTCGGCGTCGGCCCGGCACCACGCATTCCGCCGCTGCGGTTGCTCGGCGGGCTGGCGGTCAAATCCCGGTCGTTCGATCTGCGCGGCGAGGTCGAGCGGGTAACGAAGCAGGATCGCATCTCGTCTTTCGAGACGCCGACCAAGGGCTATACGCTGGTCAACCTCGAGGCCAACATCCGTCCGTTCGGTGACGACCGTCCGCTCAGCGTGGCGCTGTCGGCCAACAACCTGTTCGACATCGACGCCCGCCGCCACGCCTCGGTCCTCAAGGATTTCGCGCCGCTGGTCGGACGCGACCTGCGGATCAGCGCGCGGCTGGACTTCTAGCCGTCCTCGCCATGCCCGAGCGCCATGTATTCGGCGCTCTGCATTTCCATCAGGCGGCTGACCGTGCGGTCGAATTCAAACCGGCCGTCTCCCTTTTCGTAAAGGTCGGCGGGCCGGGCATCCGCACTGGCGATCAGCTTGACCTTGTGTTCGTACAGCGCGTCGATCAGCGTCACGAACCGCGCCGCCTCGTTGCGCTGGTCGGGGCCGAGGCGCGGGATGCCGACCAGAATCACGGTGTGATAATGCCGCGCGATGGCGAGGTAATCCGCCGCACCGCGCGCCTCGCCGCACAGCTTCTTGAAGCTGAATACCGCGACTCCCTTCAGGCTCTTGGGCACCGCCAGGCTGCGGTTGCCACCCAGATCGAGTTCGGCGGCCGGGACGTGCTCGGCGTCGTCGGGGGCGAAATCGGTTAGACGGAAGAAGATCTCGCGTACCGCCGCCGTCGCTTCGGGACCGTTGGGCACATAGAAGGTATCCGCGCCGCCAAGGCGTTCGAGCCGGTAATCGACCGGGCCGTTGAGTGGCAAGATGTCCATCCGCCGCTCGATCAGCGCAATGAACGGCAGGAAATGCTCGCGGTTGAGCCCGTCCTTGTAAAGATCCGACGGCGCGCGGTTGGAAGTGGTGACGATCGTGACGCCCAGGTCGAGAAGTGCGGTAAACAGCCGACTCATGATCATGGCGTCGGCGCTGTTGTTGACCACCATCTCATCGAACGCGAGACACCTCAGATCGCGCGCGATCGTAGCAGCGACCGGCTGGATCGGATCGCCGCTTTCCTTCTTGCGCTCGTCGCGGATGCGCGCGTGGACCTCGATCATGAATTCGTGGAAATGCGCGCGGCGCTTTGCCGCGATCCGCAAGCTGTCGTGGAACAGGTCCATCAGCATCGACTTGCCGCGCCCGACCCCGCCCCACAGATAGATCCCGCGCGGCGGTTCGGGCTTCACCCCCAGCAGGCGGCCGAACAGGCTGGGCCTGGCGTCGGCCTCGAGCTGGTCCTGCAATTCCGCCAGCCGCCGCGCCCCCGCCGCCTGTTCGGGATCGGGGCGCAGTTCACCCGATGCGATCAGAGCTTCGTAAGCGGTGAAAACATCCGGCATGCGCGGATCACCGCCCGGTCAGCATTTGGGCTGTAGGCTTGCGGATCGTGCCGGAGAAAGCCGCGATCATTTCGCCGTCCTGCTCGATCAGCCCGCGCAGGAACACCAGCCGCCGGGTTTCCTTGAGCAGTTCGGCCACTGCGTCGCAGGGCATGCCTGCTTTGCCAGCGCCAATGAACTGGACCGACATATCGAGCGTTACCGCTGTGCCCGCCTCGATGATCCCCAGCATCCGCGAACAGGCGAACATCGCGACATCGATCAGCGAGAGGATCGTGCCGCCATGGAGATTGCCTTTCAGATTGGTGTGATGATGCTGCGGAAACATCCGCAGCCGCGCCTTGCCGTCGGGGTCGCTGCGCACGATCAGTTTTTCGAACATCCAGGTATTGAACCGGGTCGGATCGTTCAGCGTCCATGTTTGCCAGCCGGGATTGTCCGGATCGGGCGCGCTGACGAAGCCGGGCAATGGGCCGGGTTTCGCTTCGGTCACGCCATCTTCCCTAAAATCAGACCAGCCGCTCCGCCGTCATCTTCTTGATCTCGGCGATCGCCTTGGCCGGGTTGAGGCCCTTGGGGCAGTTGTTCGCGCAGTTCATGATCGTGTGGCAGCGGTACAGCCGGAACGGGTCTTCCAGCTCGTCGAGCCGTTCGCCGGTCATCTCGTCGCGGCTGTCGGCCAGCCAGCGATAGGCCTGGAGCAGGATCGCCGGGCCGAGGAACTTGTCCGAATTCCACCAGTAGCTGGGGCACGAGGTGCTGCAGCAGGCGCACAGAATGCACTCGTACAAGCCATCCAGCTTCTCGCGCTGTTCGGGTGATTGCAGCCGTTCCTTGCCCGAGGGCGTGGTTGAGACGGTCTGAAGCCAAGGCTTGATCGAGGCGTACTGCGCGTAAAAGTGCGTGAAATCGGGAACCAAGTCCTTGATCACATCCATGTGCGGCAAGGGTGTGATGCGGATGTCGCCCTTGAGGTCTTCGATCGCGGTGGTGCAGGCGAGGCCGTTGCGGCCGTTCATGTTCATCGAGCACGATCCGCAGATCCCCTCGCGGCACGAGCGGCGGAAGGTCAAAGTCGGGTCCTGTTCGGACTTCATCTTGATCAGCGCGTCGAGCACCATCGGTCCGCAATTGTCGAGATCGATGTCGAACGTGTCATAACGCGGGTTT
>Ga0105052_10005067_pt1 | contig 14077 bp, 14 predicted proteins | sample FRY03_FD_78094 | JGI IMG/M metagenome (GOLD analysis project Ga0105052, IMG submission 78094) | Freshwater microbial communities from Lake Fryxell liftoff mats and glacier meltwater in Antarctica - FRY-03 | ecosystem: Environmental > Aquatic > Freshwater > Ice > Glacier meltwater ... | reverse complement strand
GACAACAACGTTGATGTGCAGGAGTTCATGTTGATGCCAGTTGGCGCAGCTTCTTTTTCTGAAGCACTCCGCTGGGGCGTAGAGGCGTATCACACGCTTAAACAAGTGCTGCACGAGCGTGGGCTAAAAACTTCAATCGGTGACGAGGGTGGCTTTGCGCCGAATCTTGGGTCAAACGAAGAGGCCGTAGTTTTACTTGTTGAAGCTATCGAGAGAAGTGGTCGGATTCCGGGCGAAGAAATTGGGATTGCGATCGATGCCGCAAGCAGCGAATTCTATTCGGATGGGCAGTACAACTTGGCTGGAGAAGGACGTTCGCTCAGTTCCGCCGAGTTCGCGGATTACCTAGTCGATCTTTGCGATCGCTTTCCGATTGTATCTATTGAAGATGGCATGGACGAAGAGGACTGGCAGGGTTGGGCAGACCTGACTCAGAAGCTTGGTTCAAGAATTCAACTTGTGGGCGACGACCTGTTTGTTACTAACAGTGAGCGGCTAGCTCGCGGTATCGATCAAGGTGTTGCTAACTCAATCCTGATCAAAGTGAACCAAATCGGTACTCTCACAGAGACTCTCGAGGCAATGGATCTTGCAACACGCAATAGCTACACCACAGTGATGTCTCACCGCTCTGGCGAGACCGAAGATGTCACGATTGCAGATCTAGCTGTGGCTACAAATTGTGGGCAGATAAAGACCGGAGCCCCTGCACGTTCTGACCGAGTTGCAAAATACAATCAGCTGCTTCGAATTGAAGAATACCTAGGCGAATCAGCGGTTTTCCGCGGTGCGCAAGCACTGGCCCCAATCGGGGGAGCTACCTGAGGTGAGTCGACCTTCTTCTGGCACAGGTAAAAAGCCAGCGGCGCGCAGGCATTCGGGCGCTCAGCCAGCGGCGCGCAGGCATTCGGGCGCTCAGCCAGCGGCGCGCAGGCATTCGGGCATTTCTGTTTCGCGCTCCCTTGTACTTCAGCGACTTGGAATTTTGGCTTTCGTAGTGGCAGCAGCTGTGGCGTTGTTGTTGGTACCGTCTCGCGGATATGTGGCTCAGCAACAAGAGATTTCTGCGAACCGCTCCGAGCTCACAGACTTGAAGCGCCAAAATCAGGAACTGCTAAAGCGTCGAGACCGCCTAGATGACCCAGCAGAGATTCAGCGGATTGCCAGAAGGGATTTCGGTTTGGTGCTTGAAGGCGAGGAGTCATACTCCATTCTTCCCCCGGCAAGTGCTGGCCTAGTACTGCCGCAATCTTGGCCATTTAACCTTGTGCAAGAACCTCTAGAAAAGGCCTCGCTCGGTTCTTCTTGATTGTTCCATTCCTAGTTGATTCAGCGAGTTCGGTTCCGATTGATCACCCCACTACGGTGTCGTCATGGTTGATACGGTCGCAACAGGCGCAGATGGTGGCAGTGCAGATTCTGGCGACCTGGCAGTTGTTGCTGAGTTGCTTGGCCGTAGTCCAAAAGGTGCATTTGAGGTGATTTTGCGTTCAGCCGACGGAACGCCCATGGTGATCGCAAATCAACCACTGCTTGACGACGGTACGCCTATGCCCACTAGGTACTGGCTAGTAGATAAAAAACTCAATCGTCGCATTGGTCAACTTGAATCCACTGGCGGGGTGCGACAAGCAGAGGCTGCGGTCGATAAATCAGCCTTAGCTTCTGCGCACGCCGCCTATGCCGCTGAACGCGATGCGCTGATTCCCGCCACATGGACTGGGCCACGTCCCTTTGGCGGCGTAGGAGGCACCCGCAGGGGAGTGAAGTGCCTGCACACTCACTATGCATGGTTTCTTGTGGGAGGCGACGACCCGGTAGGGCGGTGGGTGGATGATCAGCTTGGCAAATCTGCTGCTAGCGCTGAGGGCAGCTCAGCTCGCACCGATCTACTAGAAGGTCCAGAAGGTCCAGAAGAACTAGGAGTGAGTACATGAGCCGAGCTATGTATGCAGCCATTGATTGCGGCACCAACTCCACACGCCTATTGATCTCTGACGGCGTAAACCAGGTGGAACGACTCATGCGTGTCACTCGCCTAGGTGCCGGAGTCGACCAAAGTTCGCGCCTTGACCCCGAGGCAATTGAACGCACGCTTTCGGTGCTTCGAGAGTACCGCAGCGTGATGGATCAGGCCGGGGTTGTCAGCCTTCGTGCTGCGGCCACCTCTGCATGCCGAGATGCCACAAACAGAGCTGATTTTATGGATGCCGCAACGCAGATTTTGGGGCAAACCCCCGAGTTGTTGACGGGCCCCCAGGAGGCAGAACTGAGTTTTTTGGGAGCCACTTCTGGCTTGGAAGATAAGGAAATTTTGACCCTAGTTGTAGATATCGGCGGCGGCTCAACTGAGTTTGCGCTTGGAAGAACGGAAGTTGAGCAGTCAATCTCTGTCGATGTTGGTTGCGTGCGAATGACCGAAAAATTCTTGGCTCATGACCCACCGTTGCCAGAAGAACTCTCAAACTGCCTCAGCGTCATTGAGCAGCATCTTGATGACGTAGCAAGAGAGGTGCCTCAAGCGGGAAACGCGGCACGCTTTATTGGTCTTGCTGGAACGGTGACAAACGTGGCTGCAGTGGAACTCGGCCTGAAGGAGTACACCCCCGAAGCCATTCACGGCTTTGTACTCACAAAGGAAGCTGTAGAGGACGTGTTTCGTACTCTTGCCACCGAAGCAGTAGCAGACCGGATGCATAACCCTGGCCTAGAGGCGCAGCGCGCTGATGTGATTGTTGGGGGCTGTTGCGTGCTTGTCGAGATCTTTCGGTACTTCGGGTTTGAGGAATGTCTAGTTTCTGAATCGGACATCCTTGATGGACTGATTCTGTCTCAGATTGCATGATTAGACACTGCCCCAAAGGCCCAATACATGCTGCGTACACAGGCAGCCTCAGATACAGCGCTGAGTCCGCATGGTTAGGACCGGTCTCGCTAGGATCGACAACGTGTTGCGACGCAAGCAAAGTTCTGAACTAATGACAACACCAATGATTGTCCATGGCAAGCGAGTACTGCTGCGCCCGCTCAACCTGCACGACTTTGACAGCTGGCGAGAGGTCCGCCGACGCTGCACGGATTGGCTCACCAAGTGGGAGCCGCAACGTATTGAAGGCCAGCCCGACACGGTCGAGGATCGCCAAGCATTCTCGGCTCGTTGTTCGGTGCGTATGCGTGAAATCCAGCTAGGTGCTGGCTACGGTTTTGGTATTTTCATTGATGGCAACTTTGGCGGTGAGATCAACCTCAATTCAATCCACCGGGGTGCGCATCAGAGCGGTTACGTCGGCTATTGGATTGACGAGAAGCTTGCAGGCAATGGCTATATGCCAGAGGCGCTGGTGGCCATTATTCAGTTCTCATTTGAGCAACTCATGTTGCATCGCCTTCAAATATCTATCATTCCTCGTAACACTGCGAGTCGTAGCGTGGTCACAAAACTTTCTCTCAGAGATGAGGGCCTAGCCGAGCGCTATTTAGAGATCAACGGAACATGGGAAGACCACATCCGTTATGCGATTACCTCTGAGGAGTGGCACGCGCGTCGCGACGAGTTGCTCACCGAATGGATCTGGTAGTCGCCAGCAACCAAGAGTGACTAGTCGCTCGACACGAACTACTTGCCCGCTCGGGTAATTCTCTTTTGTAACGCAGCCAAGCTCTGGGCAAAGGCTGGCTGATCCATCGACCACACCTGATCCTCGAGCTCGCGCTGCACTGCATCGTCATGGGTTTGAATCGATCCCATATCTTGGATTGTTCTCTTGGTCCTTCGAACCAACTCACTTGGTGCGCTTGCAGCAGAGGCAGCACAATTCACAGCGGTGTCGAGCAAGGTGTCATCGCTCACTGATTTCCATACCAGTCCAACTCGCTCTGCTTCGCTTGCATTCAGAACTTGCCCGAACAACACCGCAGCCATGGTTGCTTGTTGCCCAGCGATTGCACGAAACATCCAGGTATGACCCCCACCAGGGTGAATGCCCAAGTCTAAAAAACGCGTGTCGAATCGGGCCGAAGCTCCGGCAATTCGTAGATCGCAGGCCAGTGCAAGATTCATTCCCGCTCCAACTGCAGCACCGTTTACAGCCGCAACCGTTGGGAGTGGCGAGCGGGCAACGCGCAGAAATCCTTCATAGATCCGCAGTAGTCCCTCCCGTCTTGAGGCCCCAAGTTGAGTCAGGTCTGCGCCGGCACAAAAAGCGTTGCCTGCACCCGTGATTACCAGCGCACCCGTTTCTGGGTCATTTTCAAGTGATTCCAAACTGCTGATGAGTTCTGCATTTAGGTCAAGGTTGAGGGCATTTCGGCGGTCGGGGTCATTAAGCGTTATAACGCCAACGCGTCCGATTCTCTGTACATTGATACTGGACATTGCTCTCTCCGATTGACATGGTCCCTGTGGAGAGGGCGCCTCATCAGATAAGGTGCCTCGCCGTGAGAATCTTGGTGGTTGCCGAACTGTACCCGTGGCCGCCCGTTGATGGATACAGGCAGCGTTTGAATCACATGATTGCCGGGCTGGCTCAAGCCGGGCAGGTTGAGTTGATTGCTCTCGATCGCCACTCGGCTTCGACGGAACGTATTGAACCTCCTAAGGTGCTGAGCCTTGAACAGGCCACTTCGCTAGCCGCTGGCCCAGAATCCCCTATGCGAACTTGGCTGCCAACCTGGTTGCGAGGTGGACCCCCAAGGCGATTACTTGCCATGGATACCTCGGAACTCACCGCCACGGTTCTTCGTCGTCTTGAGTCGGGCCCTGCAATCGATCTGATCTGGTACTCGCACCTTGATACTTGGTGGCCAATCCATCAGGCCCTAAAAAGTTCCCGTAGCGAGCAGAGCCCCGACCCACTTGCTGGAATTGCTGAAGTCGTTGACTTTGACAATCTAGAGAATCTGTCGCTCAAACTTCGCAGAGCTACCCCGCCGCGGTTTGCACCAGGCAGCAGAGCATCTGATCGCTTGCGGGTGTTGAGTCGTTGGGCCATCTCTCGGGGCTTTGACACTATTGATGAGCACAGGTGGGATGTTGTGCAGCGTGAGTGCGCGCGACAGGTATCCGCTGTAGTTGTGTGTAGCGCGTTAGACGTTGAGCGTTCTGGCTGTGCTAACGCCCATGTGGTTAGTAACGGCGCTGTGGCTCCAGAGCGGGTTAGCTCAGACCGCAGTACGTTGCGCTCTTCGGCGCCAACCTTGCTCTTTGTGGGAGCGCTTGATTATGAGCCCAACACCGAGGCAGTGGAGTGGTTTACGCGAGAGGTGATGCCTCGAATCCTCAGTGAGGCCCCCGAAGCACGAGTTCGGATAGTCGGCCGAAATTCTGCGCGGGTTTCTTGGGTTGGCTCACAACCGGGCGTAGACCTAGTCGGCCTTGTTGATGATCTTGGCCCAGAACTTGATGCGGCTGATGTGTCTATCGTGCCAATCCGGGTTGGTGCTGGCACACGCCTGAAGGTGCTTGAGTCGCTAGCTAATTGCATCCCGATGGTCACAACCAGTATCGGCTGCGAGGGGCTTGCCCTTCAACATGAAGTTGATGCACTCATTGCCAATGATGCGCAGAGTTTCGCTGCGGCATGCATCTTGTTGATCTCCGATGGAGAGTTGCGGCAACGACTGAGCGAGTCCGGTTCGCAGCTATTTTCACGACAGTATGAGTGGTCACGCATCGAGAGCGAGCTTGCACTACAGGTGGTGTCTTGGGTTGAGCAAGCTCAGGCCTGACGGCGGTCCCGGCGCACAGCAGGGGAGTGGCGGAAGAATTGCTCAACATCGCGCTCGTAGCGGTACGAGGGTTCGTTTTCTCCAACAACTTTGCGAAGCCGCACTGCCCGGATGAAGGCTTCGACTGCTTGAGTGGATGTGTGCTCATAGCGAAAGCCGAAGTTTTTGAGCCTGTGATTGTCCACCCCACGCCCATACTTTAATAGACCCTCGTACTCTGCGGGCAGGTCAAGCAGTCCGAATTGCCTCAGGGGAGTGGTCAGCCAACCAGTACCGATCGGCGGCAAAGCAACTGTCCGCTTTCCACACAGCGCTGCTACTTCTGACCAAGGCAAAAGACCGTCACCTGCAACGTTAAACACCCCGGGTAGGTCATTATCGAATGCAAACAGAATGGACTTGATGACGTCGTCTTCATGAACGAACTGAAACCTGGGGTCAAAGCCAAAAATTGATGGGACGACGGGAAGTTGCAGCAGTCGAGTGAGGGGGGTTTCTAACTCGGAGCCAATGACATTCGAGAAGCGCAGCAGAGCCACGTTCACATGAGGGTTATCTTCTGCGAAATCGCGCACGTAGCCCTCTACTGCTTCAATGCTGCGCTCGATTGATTCTTTTGGGGGCCGTGACCGTGGCGTGGACTCTGTGAACCAAACAGGGTCCTCTGGGGCACAGCCGTAGACCATTGTTGAGGACTTCACAATCACGTTGTTTACGGTTGAGCCCGCAGCCGATGCGGCGGCAAACAGGTTCATCGTGCCTATCACGTTGATCTCATGCATGGCGCGTTGAGACATTTGTGTCGGGTCCATCACCAAAAAGGTATGAATTATTGTATCAACTCTGGTTGCTTGCACGATTCGAGAAAGAATCGAATAATTGGCATCCACTCTCACATATTCAGTTCGTTCGAGTTCAATAGTCGGCTCGGTTGTATCAAGGCCGACTATCACTTCGACTGCAGGATTCGCCTCTAGTGCTTGGGCTACGCGTCCACCCCAGAAGGTCCCCAAACCAGTCACAAGCACGCGGCGCCTCGGGCCATCAGGGTCAATATCGACTGCATCGGTGGCGCGGCGAGCAAGCCGGATTGGAATTGGCGGTTGGCTAGCCATTAGCCGAACCACACACTTCTTCGCTCACGTAACATCTTGTAGAGAGCTGCTTGGATGTGGTCTCGAATTGCCTCGGACTCGTCCATGACCCGAGAACGCGAATAGCGTTCTCGGTCAGCGGGTACATCGAAGTAGACAGGGTCAAGCACTTTGAGTTTGAACTTGGATGGAAAGTAAGAGACCAGCCCGAGAGGCCCTGCCAGAAGCATGTTTGCAGTCACCGGAAGATAGGGAACTCCCAGCGCTCGAGCTACCGAGGGAATTCGGAATAGGGTAGGCATTGACTCTTCTGCGCCAACAACAGCTATTGGAATCACTGGCACTCCCGCTCGCATGGCGATTTCTACAAAGCCGCCTCTACCGAATCTGCGAAGCTGATACCGCTCGTTGTATGTCTTAGACGGGCCCTTGGTGCCCTCGGGAAATACCAGCACAAGTTGGTCTTGTTCTCTGAGTAGGCGATAGGCATTATCAGGGTGTGCGGGCAACCCACCTAACCGATTCCAGAGAGTTCCAACTACTGGGATAGTTCTAAAGAAGTCGTCTGCCAAGCCGTATACCGGCCGATTCAACTCAGTTTCGATACCGTGCATAATCACCGGAGCATCGGAAGGGATAGCTGCCGCATGATTCGCCACCAGCAGGGCGCCCCCAGGCGGAATCTTTTCAAGGCCTTCCCATTCCACCCGAAACCAACGTCTGTAGATGGGGTCATAGACGCGTCGCGCAATTTCTCGCATGTGCTCGGAGCGACCCCATTCATTTACATCTGATCGTCGGCGCTCTTCGAGTTCATCGGGGTTACGAGGCTGTTCTTTGGGAAGGCGAACAAGTTCTCGGTTTGTTGCGTTACTCTCGTCCAGCCCAAGAGCAGTTTCTAGGGTCGCCTGCTCGTTGAGTGAGTCAGCAGTTTCCACGGGTAGTGCAGCGGCTAAGTTTTTTAGTGGAGGCTCTGAATGTCTCTGGCTGCTGTGCGCCTTCTTCGAGTCCGAATTTTCCGGTGGCATGTGTGCATGTTAGGCGGGATGACTTCTTGTATGGAAAGAATCCGCGCTGACTACCTCAAGGCGCAGCCTTAAGATGTGGCGCCTACACCCATGACTTCACCGCCAGCCAAAAAACATGCTTCGACCAATTCAGCTCGTACGGCGCCCCCGCGGGCGCTTGATGCGCTTAGGCAGAAGAACTTTCGACGGTTTTGGCTAGCTGCACTTGTGTCAAACACAGGTACTTGGATGCAGAGCGCAGCAATTCCCTTTGTGGCGTTCTCGCTGACGGAATCTGCTGGAACTATCGGGTTGACCGGGTTCTTTCAGTATCTGCCGTTCATGTTGATGAGCTTGGTGGGTGGAAGTCTGGCTGATCGCTTTCCGCGCCGAAGACTGCTCATTAGTACTCAAGCGGCTCAAGCAGTTTGCGCTGTTGCTCTGTTTGCCATGGTCTACACCGGCGTTGTAACCACGGCCTGGCTGGCTGGCCTTGCCTTTTTGTCGGGGTTGGCTGCAGGGCTTAACACGCCGGTTTGGCAGTCCTTCGTCGCAGATCTGGTGAGTCGAGACTTGCTGTTAAATGCCGTCACCCTAAACAGCGCGCAGTTTAATGCTGCCCGGGCTCTCGGCCCGCTCCTCACTGGAATCATCGTTTCTGGCATTGGAGTGTCTTGGGCATTTGCGTTGAACGCCGCTTCCTTTGCCATAGTGATTCTTGTATTGGTCAGTCTGCGTGTTCGTAGCGATGGGGTAAGTCGGAGAGCCGATGGTGGTGCAGTTTCTGGGATTGTTACTGCTGGCCGCTATGTGTTGGCTTCTCCTCCAATCGTTGCCTGTTGCATGGCAATCGCAGCTATTGCTGGACTCGGTAGCCCGTTATTTAGCTACTTAGTGGTCTACGGGGAAGTTGTATTTAAGGTTTCGGGTTTGCAACTCGGAATTCTTTTTGGTGCCGCAGGAATCGGATCGGTGATCTTTACTCCGGCTTTGTTGTCGATCGCTCCCCGGGTAGCGCGCTCAAGGCTGTTGAGCGGCGCCATGTTGCTCTATGCGGGCTCGGTTATTGCAACTGGGCTAGCTCGCAGCTTCCTTTCAGTGGTGCTCGCGCTGCTGTGCTTTGGCGGTGCCTACCTAGCAATTGCTTCCACGATCAACACCACAATCCAGCTTGTTGTGCGTGAAGACCTGCGTGGAAAAGTCATTGCGATCTACCTCATGTGCCTAACCGGCGCCTTGCCAATTGGGCTCTTTGTCTGGGGCAAGTTGTCTGACAAGTTTGGGGTTCAGCCCGTGACCGTTGCCGCTGGCACAGCGCTGCTCATCGTCACTTTGCTGCTTATTTTGACTCGACGCTTTCATGTGATGGCCGATGCCGATCTCGCACGCGACGCTGCGGCAGCAAACTCAGGCGCTGAGAACTCTCTGCCTGAGTCTTAGGCGGTGATTGACGCGGAGTTATGCTGCGGCTGCGGCTGTGTCGCCGTTTCACTGCTGCTTCTGCCGCTTCTCTAGCTGCTCTCTCTGGTCTCGGAGTGGTTCGCGAAGTTGTTATGGATGCGTTGGAGAGCCTTGCCGCTGCCGGATACAGTTCGATTCGTTAACGCACACTGAACGCCTAACTAGGAGCGCCCCATGCCAGAGCCAGTGTTGTCTGCCGGTAGTGACCCTCGCGGAATGATCTTTATTAATCCAGAGTCGTTTGGAGACATGGAACACTGGCATCAGGTGGCTAGCGAGTTGCGCCGAGAGGCGCCCGTTGTCAGAGTAGAGGCAGAGGGTTGGACGCCTTTTTGGGCAGTAACTCGCCATGAGGATGTCTTCGAAGTCTCAAGACGAAGCGATGTTTTCTTCAACACCGAGCAGTCGGCGCCTAGCCCAAACGTGACCTATGAGATGTTAGACATGCTCGGCCTAGAACAGCCGCGCACCTTGGTGCATCTGCATGGCTCAGAGCACGACAAGTACCGCAAGGTCACCAACGATTGGTTTAAGCCTGCAGCAGTCAAAAACCTTCAGGATGCAATTGAGCAAATTGCCGACGAGTATGTGGGCAAGCTTGCAGAATTAGACGGGGAGTGTGACTTTGCCCAAGATATTGCTGTGCCATTCACCATCAGGGTGATCATGACCATCTTTGGGGTTCCGCGCAGTGATGAGCGATTCATGATGGAACTGACGCAAGGCCTGTTCGGGGCTGCAGATGCCGAGTACCTAGGCGATTTTACTGACCCGCTTGAGCTAGTTGGTTCAACTATCTCTAAATTTAAGGACTACTTCGAAGCGCTCACCGCGGAGCGAAGAGAGCACCCGACCAACGACCTTGCCACGGTGCTTGCCAACGGCCAAGTAGACGGAGCGCCTCTCGGAGAGGCTGAACTGTTGTGGTATTACATTATTGTGGCGACTGCTGGCCATGACACCACCTCGTTCTCTTTGAGTGGGGGCCTCGAGCAGCTGCTGACCCATCCTGCTCAGATGCAGGCCTTACGACAAGACCCAGCGCTGTTGGGTCAGGCAACCGAAGAGATCATTCGCTGGACGAGTCCCGTTCGCAGTTTTTTCCGGTGGGTACAGGAGGACTTCGAGCTGGGCGGGGTGATGATCCCCAAGGGTGACGTTGTGCTTACTTCGTATCCGTCGGCTAATCGTGATGAGTTGGTGTTCATCGATCCGATGAGCTTTGACATCTTGCGCTCCGATGCCGACAAGTTGCTGTCATTTGGCCTTGGCATGCACTTTTGCCTTGGAGCTCAAGTGGCTAGGCGTGAGGTTCGCACCCTGCTCGGAAAGTTGCTCGAACACACGAGCCAGATAGAACTTGCCGGCCCCGCGATCTATACCCCGACCCACTTTGTGAGCGGTGTAAAGCACCTGCCGATCAGCTACAAACTCAACTAACACCCCTTTCCTCTCGGTTTTGTCCTGCGAGGGACCCCCTATAGGGGGTCCCTCGCAGGACAAAACGGGGTTGGGGTTGGCGCTAGAGGCTGAGGGCTTCAGCGACGGCTTGGTGCGTGATCTGCCCTGCAAAGGTATTGAGTCCGCCTGCGAGCGCCGGTTCGCTCTTCTCGGCCTCGGCACCGTTCAACGCAAGTTGCAGCACGTACGGCAACGTGGCATTCGTGAGCGCATAGGTCGAAGTATGCGGAACTGCTCCAGGAATGTTGCCAACGGCGTAGTGCACCACGTCATGCATCACATATGTGGGGTCTGAGTGAGTTGTCTCATGAATAGTTTCGACACAACCGCCTTGGTCGATAGCTACGTCCACAATGACCGAACGCTCCTTCATTCCACGCACCATCTGTTCAGTCACAACAGTGGGTGCCCGCCCACCAGCGAGCAGTACTGCGCCAATAACCAAGTCAGCCCCCGCCACTGCGCGCTCGACTGCGCCATGGTTTGATGCCAAGGTCATGATTCGACCGCGATGAATCTGATCGACCCATCGCAACCGATCCAAGTTCTTGTCTAACAAGAGAACTTCGGCCTCCATGCCGGCAGCAATCCACGCAGCATTCCAGCCCACGTTTCCTGCTCCAAGCACCACAACTCTGCCGGGGCGCACTCCGGGGGCACCGCCAAGAAGCACCCCTCTGCCTCCGTGAGCGCGCTCGAGTAGGTGCGCACCGATCTGTGTTGCCATACGCCCGGCTACTTCAGACATCGGAGCGAGCAGGGGCAGCGCTCCGTCGGGGGTCTGCACGGTTTCATAGGCAATTCCAGTGACCTGATGTTCAAGCAGAGCCGCTGCCACTTGAGGGTATGCCGCAAGGTGAAGGTAGGTAAAGAGCACAAGCCCAGGGCGGAAGTAGCCGTATTCGGACTCCTGGGGCTCTTTGACCTTGCAGATGATTTCTGACCGCGACCAGACTTCACCTGCTTCAGTCAAGATCTGCGCTCCGGCGTCTGCATACTCGGTATCAGAGATTGATGAACGGATTCCGGCGCCGGCCTGAATCAAAACTTGCACCCCATGCTGCTCAAGTTCTCTGACTCCATCAGGTGTGATGGCTACGCGGTTTTCGTTGTCCTTGATCTCGGTTGGTATTCCGACAATGAGCGGTTGCATAAACCCTCCAGTGATCCCAGAAATTCGGTTGGCAATTCGGTTGCCAATTCCGTTGGTACTTCGGTTGGCACATTCTCAGGCGAAGGTTCCCCTGCAGAGCACCTTGGTGGTAGATGGTAGCGACCGCAAGAGATTGACGTAGCTCAGCGTCTGAAGAAGCGGGCGATCCACCCGGCAACAAGGTGATGATCAGGTGGTGTGCTCAGGGGGTTTCCCTGAAGTTTGTCAAGGGTAAGCAGAGCAGCCTGAGCAATTCCTTCTCCTAATATGGAGCGCCTCGCGTTGATGAGTTTTTGACTGAGCGCTGGTACAAACTCGGGGTGGCCCTGAACGCAGAAGACGTGATCCTGCACCCGGTAAGCAGCCACGGGACAGTAAGAAGACGTGGCAAGAAGTTCGGCATCTGTAGGTAGGCGAATTACTTGGTCTTGGTGGCTCATCAGCATACTGAAGTTGCTGACTGGTGGGTCTGAGCGCATCCATGGCGCACTGGCAACAATGTCAAACTTTTTAACGCCTACCCCCCAGCCTGAGTCAGATCTTGCAACCTCGCCACCAAGAGTGCTTGCAATCAGCTGATGCCCAAAGCAGATCCCCATTTGCGGGACGCGTTCCGAGGCGGTGCGTTTAATAAACTGAGCAAGATCTGAAATCCAAGGCAGGTCCTCATAAGCGGACTTTATTGAGCCAGAGATAATCCACCCTTGGCACTCAGAACTGTCTTCGGGAAGTTGACCGGCAGCGGCTTCGTAGACGCGTAGATCGATATCAACAGGCGAAAATACTGCTGGGTACAGCTCTGTATAGTCACCGATCCCATCGGCGATTTTGGGGTTCAGATGGTCGCAGAGAAGTAGCCCGATTTTCATTAGCGGAAAGAAAAAGTCGGGTCGGCGCCGGAAGCATGAGTTGGCTCAAGCAACTTGCGGGAGCGAAGTTCTGGCATCAGGCCCTCGCCAGTTGCATAGGCCTCTTCAAGGTGTGGGTATCCAGACAAGATGAACTCCTCAAACCCAAGTGATTGATACTCCTCAATGCGGTCAGCCACCTCTGAGTGACTGCCAACCAATGCTGTGCCTGCTCCGCCGCGAACTAGGCCCACCCCAGACCACAAGTTGGGGTACACCTCTAAGCCTCTTGGATCCTCGGGCAGTGTGCCTCCGCTAGTTGCGCTAGCACTGAGTTCGGCCATTCTGCGCTGACCCTCTGATTGGGTGGCTGCAAAATCTGCTCGTGCGGCAGCTACTGCTGCAGGGTCGATTCCAGAGAGAAGCCGTCCGGCTTCTGCCCACGCTTGTTCTGAAGTATCTCGAGAAATCACGTGAAAGCGAATACCAAATCGCAAAGGACGATCCTTTTCTCGGCCACTTGCTGCGGCCTTGGCACGCATCCGCTCGAGGCGTTCGCCCACCATGTCGGGAGTCTCACCCCAAGCTAGGTAGACGTCCACGTAGCGAGCTGCGACATCTTCTGCAGCAGCAGAGGCGCCTCCGAAGTAAATCAGTGGCCGTACCACTGGGGGAGTGCGAGTGCTTGCAGCAATCACCTTGTAGTGATCGCCCTCAAAATCGAACGGCTCATCTCTCCAGGCGCCCTCTAGAATCTGCAAAAACTCAGCCGCTCGCTGATAGCGAACATCCTTCGCTGCAAAGTCGCCAAACCTTGCTAGTTCGGCATCTTCGGCGCCGATGACAATATTTATCAGCATGCGACCATTCGACATCCGCTGATATGTAGATGCCATCTGAGCGGCCAATGTCGGGCTGAGAAGCCCTGGCCTAAATGCCACCAAAAACTTGAGTTGCTTTGTTTGAGGTATGAGCGATGCCGTGGTGATCCAGGCGTCCTCGCAGCCAGTACCGCAGGGTGTGAGCACCGCCTCAAAACCCATGTCCTCGCAGGCCTGAGCTACTTGGCTGAGATACTCGTGACTAGGTGCCCTGCGGTGTCCATCTGCTCCGGTAGAGAGTATGTCTCTGCTGTCGCCGCCGGTTGGTAAAAACCAGTGAATCTTGATCGTTGACATACGTACCTAACTTGGTTGCGGCTGAGGGCAAAGCGAAGTTTGCCGGTGAACTTCATACAAGCTTGCCCTGAGCGCCCTGACCCTGCCATATCAGATTCAAATCTGCTGTCATTGCCAATGAGCGCTGGCGAAGAACTCACGACCATCT
>Ga0105052_10005057_pt1 | contig 14099 bp, 10 predicted proteins | sample FRY03_FD_78094 | JGI IMG/M metagenome (GOLD analysis project Ga0105052, IMG submission 78094) | Freshwater microbial communities from Lake Fryxell liftoff mats and glacier meltwater in Antarctica - FRY-03 | ecosystem: Environmental > Aquatic > Freshwater > Ice > Glacier meltwater ... | reverse complement strand
CATGTAGAACAAAAAATAAGTGCAGGTAAAAAAAACAGTGGTTATGAGGTCTTCAACAAGGCCTGTGATTCTGAGCATTTTTAAATAATGTAATGTTAATTTTCTTATTTTAAGTATAAATTATTTACTTTTGATAATATTAAAACGCGTTGTTTTTGAACATGAAAGCGCCGGTTTAAAGTAATTTTCAGCACTCAACAGGACGGCGCAAACCCAGCAAACCTTGTTGGTTGTGGTGGGCTGGCACGGTTTACTTGACGTTTACAAACGGCATTGCGCCGCCGGGAACCATGGTTGTGGGGAGTTTTCCGTCCCACCGTTCAGCGCTTATCAGTGCGACGAGTGAGGGGTTGGCACGCAGAGCCGCTCCTTTTGCGCGTATGGCGCTGGCCTCTGCCTCGCCTAGCAGTCTTGCCGCTTCGGCTGTAGCTCTGGCCATGGCCAGCTGTGCCTCTGCATCGGCTTTGGCTTTGGTCACTGTGATCTTTGCTGTTTCTTCTTCGCGTACTGCGTTTTGACGTACTTTTTGCACCTCAACTTCAGCCAACATGCGTTGCTCAATAGACTGCTCGTAGATATCTGAAAAGTCTATGTTCTCTAATTGCAAACTTAAAATAATGATGGGCGCGTTAACAGCGCCACGCAATGAGTCTGTCATTTCCATGACCAATCGCGCACGGTCTTGAATGGCTGTGACGGCGTTAAATTGCCCAAAGACATTCTTCACCTCATCCAGCACGCGGCGGTCCAGCACGCGCGTCACAAGGCCCTCTTCGCCACCAAACTGGGTGTAAATTTCCACCACCTTGTCAGCGGGTAAACGGTAGGTTACAGACAACTCAAGAGCCGCTGGTTGCTGGTCTCGGCTGTAAGCCAATACCTGGTTATACGTACGTGATTTGGTCCGTGTGCTGATTTTTTCAACCGCGTCGATGACGGGTATTTTGAAGTGCATACCGGGGCCGGCTTGGCCAGATAAGGCGCCGTTTCTTAAAATGACACCGCGCTGTCCTTCGTCAACTGTGTATGCCGACACGACGGCTAGTAGCAAGGCAAGTACGGCGGCGCCACTGATGGCTATAAGTTTGATGCTGATTCGCATGGAGTCCTTTTGTGGTTTGTTTGTGATGCCCGCTTGGGTCTAGACCTTAGCGTGCATGTAGGGAGGGAGCACATAAGTTGGTGGTGTGTGAAGTTTTGTTGCAAACAACCTATGTGCGGGAGAGGCGTGGCTAGACAGCAGTCAGAGCTGCCAATGCCGGCTATGTGGTGTAACCCAATATTGCGCTGTATGTAACGCACTGCACAGGTGGCGTGCAGTTGGTGGCTGGGGTGAGCGCTGGTTTAAAGAATGTTGTGCGTGGCGGTGTGATTTCTCACCAGCAATGGCTACAGGGTAGCACGGCGACTTGTTGCAGGGTCTAGTCAGGGTGATGCACACCAGTTCGTCAAGCCAAGCCATGAAGGCTTGACCTGACCTTGGCCGTTACCACCTGACCCCTATGGCTGGTTCAGGATCAGCGAGCGCTCATCATGCTGCCGAGTTTGCGCTGGTCGCGTGCCAATGATTCTTTGGTGGACAATTTGCGAAAGAAAAAGGCGACGATGCTGGAGCTGACGACGATAAACAGCGAGTACAGCACAGGTATAAGCAACACGTCTTGTTGGATGGCACCTGTAATACTCAGTGTGACTATCAAAATTGCCATGGGGCCGTTTTGAATGCCGGTTTCCATTGCGATGGTGCGACTGCGGTTGGGATCTTGCTTGAACACCCGGGCCAACACATAGCCCAACGTCATGCCAAACAAGCCCAACGCAATCGAACTGAAATAAACGCTCCAGTGCGTGGTGGCCAGCAATATGTGGTTACGGGGTATCCATGTAACGACCAAAAACAAAATCACCAATATGCCCATGATGCCGCCAACCAACTCTAGCGTGGCGCCCACATTGGGGTTGAGTTTGCGGGTGGCCATGCCGATTAATGTGGGAACCAACAGGACCACCAACACTTGCGCCACATTGGTGGCGGGAATTTTGAACTCTCCGCCCAAACCTGCCGCGCCAGAGTAGAGCTCAAGCAGCGCTGGCACCATGACCAACGCCACCAGTGTGGATACGCTGGTCATCATGATGGACAGCGCCAGGACTGCTTTACTGAAGTAGGTGAATATGTTGGACGTGGTGCCACCCGGCATACAGGCCATCAAAATCAGGCCCAAGGTCCATGCGGGTGACAAGTCCAACACCATGGCGAGCGTAAAGCCTAAAAAGGGCATGATGCCATATTGACAGGCCAAACCAATGAGAACGCCTTTGGGTTTGCGACAAGCAATTAAGAAGTCGCGCCACGTCAGTGATGCGCCCATGCCCAGCATGATGACCATCATCATGAGGCCTAACAGTTTGGTTTCGAATTCGGTGACCATGGTGCTTTAGCTCCTTGTGTTCATGTCGGCTACGGCTTGGGCCTTGAGATCCTTGCGCAGCACTTTCCCAATAGGGCTTTTGGGAAGTTCGCTGCGGATCTCGATGTGTTTGGGTACTTTGTAGCTGGTAAGTTGTTGTTGGCAGTGGGCGATCACAAGGGATATGTCTATGCCGTCACTGTGCTCAGGATTGGGGACAATGTAGGCCCTTACCGCCTCACCGGTGGCAGCGTCTGCCACGCCAATGACGGCTACTTCTAGCACTGCGTCCAGCTGCGCAATGACTTCTTCGACTTCGTTGGGGTAGACGTTGAAGCCCGACACCAGCACCATGTCTTTTTTGCGATCGACAATTCTGAAAAATCCGTCGTCGGACATCACGCCAATGTCGCCTGTAGCCAGCCAGCCATCGTGCATGACCAAGGCCGTTTCTGCCGCGTTATTCCAGTAACCTGCCATAACCTGTGGGCCTTGCACCCATATTTCACCTGGCTGTCCAATGGGGGCGTCGTGGCCGTCGTCTTGCACCAGACGCATGTCTGTGCCAGGTGTTGGCAGGCCGATACTGCCCAACCGCACATCGCCGCTGAGTGGATTGAAACTCACCACAGGTGATGTTTCTGTGAGCCCATAGCCTTCAGCTATTGGCGTTTGAGTTGCATCACGCCAGCGTTGGGCCACGGCGTCGTGCAAGGCGGTACCGCCAGCTATTGATGCTTTGAGGTGTTTGGGTGGGTAAGCCACAAACCACTCTTCATTGAGCAGGCCGTTGTACAAGGTGTTGACGCCTGTTATCCACGTGATGGGGTAATTTTCTATGGCGCGTTGCAGGTTTTGAACGGGTCTCGGGCTGGGTACCAACACGTTGTGTCCTCCAAGCGTCAAAAAGCCCAATAGGTTGGCCGTAAAAGCGAAGATGTGATACAGGGGCAAGGCAGTCAGTACGCACTCCTCGTTGACCTTCATAAAAGGCTCGCCCATCGCCAACATTTGTTGCACGTTGTTGAGCAAATTGCTGTTGGTCAGCATGGCCCCTTTGCTCACGCCGGTGGTGCCGCCTGTGTATTGGAGCACCGCCAAAGTCTCTAGGCCTGTGTGCTCCCAAAAAGTCTTCGCAGGAAATTGAGCCAGGGTGGCTTGACCACGTTTGAGGGCTTCTTGAAGCCGGACATGAGGCACTGTGACTGGGGGCAACACCCGGCTCCAGACCTGTTGCACGGCGCGGATAATGCCGCGAGGCACAGCTGGGAAAAACGCTGCAACGCCGGCTAGCACCACGTGTTGTACATGGGTGTTTGCCATGACTTCTGGCAGCTTGTCAGCGAACATGTCAACAATGACCAACGCTTTAACACCTGCGTCGTTGAATTGGTGCACCATCTCGCTGGTTGTGTACAGAGGGTTGGTGTTAACCAACACACAGCCTGCTTTCAAAACACCAAATGCCGCAACGGGGTAGCCCAAGCTGTTTGGCAATTGCACGGCAACGCGGTCACCAGCCTGCAGGTTTAGTACGCTGCGCAAATAGCCAGCAAAGGCATCAGACAACGCATCGATCTGACCAAATGTTAAGCTGCCGTTCATACCATTGGGCATGACGCAGGTAAAAGCTTTTTGCTTGGGGTTTAGCCCTGAAAAATAGCTACAACGCGTATGTACCAATGCGGCAATTGATTGGTGCTTAAGAGCGGGTAATTCGGTAGGAATACCAGCAGCAACAGTTGCGGCATGCCACGGCCGACTTGACAATGTAGAAGTACTCATCTTTTTATTTTGCCGTAAAAACATAAAAGGGGCGGCCAATGTCTTGTGTTGTGTACTGTTTTTTACCGTAGGCTTGCTGGCGAGACACGCATCTGCATACACAGCAGCGCCGTGTGGCTCTTTATTTAAGAAACCAGCCAAGCTTGTAGGCCATAAAAACCTCTAGCCAGCAGCTCACGCCATGCCATCTCGAAATTGTCTGCGGCTTGCGCGCTCGGCAACCAGTCGTACGGGTTGGTGGCCCTCACGCCGACCCGAAAGTCAACACGGTAGGGCGTGACTTGTAGGCCTGCGCGTTCAAACAAGGCCTGGGCCCGTGGCATGTGAAAAGCCGATGTGACCAGCACAATGTGATGGACTGTTGGGTCAGCGGTGTGTTGTCCGTTGACTTGCTTGGATGCGCTGTTAACACGTGCACCTTCTAACAGTGAGCGAACAGCTGTAGCTTCTTGCGCTGTGTTGTCTACTACCCCGGTCACCGCCATGGCGGATGCTGGTACACCGCGCTCAAGTGCCCATTGGCGCAGCACATCGCCTTCCGTTGTGTGGCCTGGAGACCAAGGCATGCGTGCGCCGGTAAACAGCAACTTGGGCGCCACATTGGCGTGCCACAAAGCAAGACCGCCGTCAAAGCGGTCTGCGGCGTCTCCCCACTCATGTACCAACGTGTTGTTGGGCCCCGCTACGTGTCTGACCATGCCACTGAGCACCACGATGGCGTCCGCCGTGCCTAGTGTTTGTGGGGACGCAGGCTGACGCACCTCGTGCATTTCAACGCTGCGCAACAACCGGCTGGCCACCCATTGGTTGCTGGTGACAAGGAGCAGGGCAATGGCAATGGCAATTGGCCAACGCCTGCGACGAATGAGTGCATACACCAACAACACACAGCACATGAAGATCGGCATGACCAGCAGTGGCAATAGTTTATGTAGGTAAATCATGGGGTTATTGGATGCTGTGGGTGACGATCTGCATGCTTGCTTCTAACGTGCGGTGAACGGGGCATTTGTCTGCAATGGCAATGAGAGATGCGTGCTGCTCGGCGCTTAATTCACCATCCAAACGAATTAGGCGAGTGAGTCGGTCAATGGTGGTGGTTGTACCAATGTCCGCGCAGCCCTCACAGTCATGGGCATGGACTTTGTCGTGGCTCACGTCAACTTCAACGTGTGTCAGTGGCCAAGCCTGTCGGTTGGCGTGCATGCGTATGGTCATGCTGGTGCATGCCCCAAGGCCTGCAGCTAAAAATTGGTAGGGTGTCAGCCCAGTGTCTGTGCCGCCTACGCTGAGGGGTTCGTCAGCCAGCATATGGTGTTTAGGTCCTGCAAATACGTCTTGTTTAAAACCTGTGGGGTCGATCTCTACAACGCGTGTGATGCCCTCTGGCGGGGGTTTTATGGACGTGTCTGAGGCGGGTTCAGGCGCAGCCAAGGCGTGTGGCTCGTTCACATAGTGGCTGGCCCACGCGGCAATGACCTGAGCTGCATACTCAGCATCCTCGGCCCTTGTGAGCAGGTGATCGGCACGGTCTAGCGTCACAAAGCTTTTGGGGTGCTTGGCACTTTGAAATATATGCGCGGCGTTGCTGATGTTGACTGTGCTGTCGACTGGTGAGTGAAGTATCAGCAGTGCTTTCTTGAGTGCGGCAATGTCCTCAATGAGTTGGACCCCTCGAATATCCTCTAGGAAGGCACGCTTTATGGTGAAAGGCCGTCCACCCAGTTGCACCTCAGCTGAGCCGTTGATGTTGATGTCGTCAACGTGTTGCGCAAAGTTATGCGTCACGTTTTCAGGGTCGCAGGGTGCGCCAATGGTGACCACCGCTTTGACGCTGGCAATGTGCTTGGCCCCGTTGAGCACAGCCGCACCGCCCAACGAGTGGCCAACTAGCACGTCGGGCGCCAAGCCCATGCGGGTGAGGTGTTCGCTCGCCAGCACCAAGTCTTGTACGTTGGATGTGAAGTGGGTGTTTGCGAACTCACCGTCCGAGTGCCCCAAGCCCGTGAAGTCAAAGCGCAGCACGGCAAATCCCAGTGCGCTTAAGCGTTGTGCGATGCGCCTGGCCGCAGGTATGTCTTTTGAGCAGGTGAAGCAATGTGCAAATAAAACGCAGCCCAAAGCTTGGTCGCTGCTAAAGCCATCTGTTGGGCGTGGTCGGTCTAGGCGTGCGGCGAGCATATGACCGCTATGGCCTAAAAACTCAATTTTTTCAGTCGACATAAGCAGGGGGGCCCTAGTTGTAGCTGCCAAATTGGGCACAAATTGCGGTGTTGTTTGGTGCCTACTCAAAAGTAGACCCAAACCAATGCCATAATATATTGTGTGCCTCGGTGGTGAAATTGGTAGACACAACGGACTTAAAATCCGTCGCTTCGTTCATAGCGGGCATGCGGGTTCGATTCCCGCCCGAGGCACCAACCGTTGTTTTTAAACGGTTTTTTAGTAAAAAGCACTGCATTCCCCAGTGCTTTTTTCTTGTCTTTACCGTTACACAGTTGTTGCACAAAGTGACGCTCGGCAGTATCATGCGTTATTCATTTTGTGCAAAGGTTGTGTCACGATGCCCCAGAAGTCCGATGAAACTGTCCACATTCTAGAGGGGAAGGCAACTTTGTACCGCCGGGAGTTGACCCCGCACTGGCAGGTTCGATACAAGGTTTATGGCAAGTGGTTGCGTCAAACCACCAAGACCGAAGACCTCAAAGAAGCAAAGAATATTGCCGTTGATATCGTCGCCAACGCATGGTTCTCTGAGAAGAACCAACTTCCCGTTGTAAGCAAACGGTTCAAGTCAGTTGCTAGGTTAGCAATCGACCGGATGAGCGACCTGATTGCAGCAGGGCAGGGCAAGTCCACCTATAAGACCTATGTGCAGGCGCTCACGGGTTACTTGATGCCGTTCCTTGGGTCACACAACATTGACCGTATCGACAACGTCCTGATCACCCAATTCTCCAAGTGGCGCATTGAGCAAATGGGTCGCACCCCAACTGCTTCAACGCTCAACAACCACAACAGCGCATTGAACCGTGTGTTTGATGAAGCGTTGGAGCGTGGGTTTATGACACGCTTGCAGGTACCGCTGCTGCGTAACGACGGCGTCAAGACACAGAGAAGACCGGACTTCACACCAGAAGAATACGCAACCCTATACCGTGCCATGCGCCCATGGGTAAAAACCGCACGCAAGGGGAATGAGGCGTTGCTAAGAGTCGTGTTGCGTGAATATGTGCTGGTGTTGGCAAATACTGGTATCCGAGCGGGTACTGAAGCGATGAACTTGAAGTGGTCCAACATCACCTACTTTGAAGAAAAAGGTACCCAGTACTTGGCGCTCTATGTCAACGGCAAAACGGGACACCGTGAGGTCATTGCACGGCATTGCGTGGTGAGGTATCTCGACCGACTGCGTAAGTTGACCACGGAGCACAAGACAGGCACATTTGCAGCATTCCTAAAAAAGAAGGTTGATGCACCCGTGTTTAGGGTGGGAAACAAGGACACCACCTCCACTTTTGGCAAGATGTTTGCGCGTTTGTTGACGCAGACTGAATTGCTGCATGACCAAAGAACCGGCACCGTTCGTACCTTGTACAGTTTACGCCACACCTATGCCACCTTTGCACTGACCTACAACCGCATGAACGTCTACACACTGGCAGAGCATATGGGTACCAGTGTCAAGATGATTGAAGACCACTACGGGCACCTGCAACTGCGCAAGAAGGCGCATGAGATTGCCGGCAACAAGCAGTTTGATGACTGGGGACGGGACCGCTAAAAAAAGTCAAAATATTTTGCAAATACCCAATATTTACGGCATCAACTTGACTAAATAAGTGTGGTGCTAATGCACTTCACGCCTAGGATTACAGGTCAATTCGACCCAAATGTGACGTCGTCCCATCTCAGCGGGAATAACTACCTTGCGATAGTAGTTGTTCAACTGTGCCTGCTAGGTTTTAAACCAATAAACAAGTAGGAACAGAGCATGACAAACAACCCCACTACTGATAAGTATCAACGCTATCCCAAGACCATCACTCAAGACCTCATTAATGCCTTCATTAGGGAAGCATCCATGCAAGGGAAACCGTTGTGGTTGTTCACTCTGCATCCAGGTATGGGACGCTCAAAGGACTGGCGCTTTTCAACCTTTGAGAACACCTATAAGGCAACTGACGCATTCATTCAACTTGCCAACTCATACCTACTGAACAAGAAGTCACCTGCTGAAAAATACCTACCTACACATGTAGTCATTGAACGCAGTGAACGGCACAAATGGCACTCACATCTGCTGGTGCAGCAATGTATCTATGACCACACATTCCACAACCGCCAGTTGGGCAAACTAATGGCGGTGGTGAACAACCCCGGGTATGTGGTGGAAACACGTGACGGTAGGTGTTATCCCGGTTCAAGGGGTATCGGTTATGACAATGCACAGTCCTGCTACTTCCATGCTGTCCCAGTTGTAGATGTGGTGGACATCAGTGCATACCTAACCAAGTGGGAGGGCGCAAAGCACTATCCTCTGAATAGTCGGTGTTTGACCTAGGGGAGGGGTTCAGCACTCAACCACTAGCACCGTTTTTAAAAGGTAGGGTGTGCCTCACCAAACGAACCGCAGTTTATGACGACAACACGACATGAGTAACCCACTAGGAGTTACTGCAAAGTAGTCCTAACCGCGCCAACAATGACATACAGCACGAGATGAGGAAAACATTTTTTACCGAGTAAAAAACAATCACTACTGTGCCTTCGGAAAGTGTCGATAATAATCAGACTAAATTCTATTTATGAGGGGTTTCGTGATGAGTATTCCAAAGGCAAAAGACGACATATCTCCCAAGCAACTGGTTAAAGAAGTACTTTCGAGCAATCAAATTGCCCTCGAGAGTGTTCTCAATGTTTGCAGAGTTTTTACGCGTGGATGGGACCTATACCAACGAGATCGGTGGTCTGATGTGCAAGTGGAAGAGTTTCTCACGACCTTGTACAGCAGTGGGTTTGGACCGGATCCTACCGATACCATTCTTAAAACAAAAAAAGATCCAGACGATAAGTTCAAGATCACTAGTCGGTGCGGGTCTTTCTACACGCTCTTGAGTATCGGATCATCGGAGTTATTCGAAGATGCTGAGGTAGTCAGAACTTGTAAAGTAACGGGCAAATCAGTGCTGTACGCGCTCACACGGTTTCACAGAGCGTGGACTGTTGACAAAGGTAAAACTGACAAATTTGCAAAGTCCCGCGTTATCAAGTTACTTCAAACCTACGGGTCAGAGTTGACTAGAGAAATTGTCCATCAAGAAATTGCATCAATCCACAACAAACCGCAAGCGCTTGCCGCCCCAATTGACAAAATGCAGAACGCATTGGCGGGCACAAAAAAATACTCAGACCTTGTTGCTCAAGGACGGAAGTTCAAAAGCGTTTTGTTGACACCACCTGCAAGTGTCTTGGATGAGATTGACGGTGCCGACCCTACATATGTGCTTGAGCGGTATGGTTTCACAGCGGTTCGAGACGCCAACACACAAGTAACGGTTCAGGGCAATGGGCAGCACCTATCGGCATTGCTAAAACTATCTAGAGCAATGCAAGTTACCGCTCCCAAAATCTATTGCTTAACGCGTGGAGGAAGGCAGCAGCGTGTCTTAGATGTAACGATCGAAGAGTTGGTGATAACTAACCAACAACTAGTTTTGCCAAACAACGATGAGACGAGTGATAACGGTGTTCTGATCCGGAAAATGTGTGCGTCATCAGACACAAATCTACACCTGTTTGCCCGGGACGACGACGCGGAATGGACGACCTGTGATGGGGAAATTTAGCGTCTTATCGATCAATCCGGGCATAGGTCTACGACTATTGGGGTATCAGAAAGCAGGGGCAAAAGTACACCTCGCTTTAGAGCGCGACCCAGAGTCCACAAAATGCTTAACGACCAATGTTTGTAAAACGGTTCGAGGGGAAGATCCACGATGGTTTTACAACCGCAAAGAGCGTGGAACTCACCTGTTGCTTGAAGGGTTGGGATTGAAGGAGGTGGGAGACCTTGACCTGCTTGATGCAGTTGCACACTCACCCAACCCTTATGGCAGCGAGCAGAATCTATTTGATGTGTTCGGCATTGCTCGCCGTCTCCTACCAAAAGTCGTAATTACCTTCGCGCCAGTGGGCAAAGTCTGGGGCGCCAACCCAGAGACGAAATCCCCGCAATCGTTCCACACATTTCTTGACTACCTTCGCTATCCAACACTGAAGCACCGCGACAGCAAGCAGTACCTTGTTTGCTCGGCGTACATCGATTCGGCAGACTGGGGGTCTGCTATTTCTAAGCGCCTTTGTCTAATTGTTGGTGTTCGCGTTGATGTTGCCGCCTCTGCCGGCATTGCCTCAGAGCAGACCTTGAGAGGTCTACTGCCAAAGTCCACCGCATTAAAAGCAATTGGAGACGCAATATCTGGTGTGAATATCGACGCTGATACTCGAATGTTTTTACAGCAGACGATACAGGGTAACTTGGGGGTTGCGAATTTGGTGCGGTTGGTTGAAAAGGATCCCAAAGCACCGGTGTTGTTCACAACGACAAAACGCGTGTGGAGTGATTTCGGTTTCACTGAAAAAAATCGTCCCAAAGTCGTGCGCGCCGCCTCGGAGCATCCGTTACCTGATGTGAACCACTTTGATATCGTTCTGCATCCCAATGACGATCGCCCGCTAGCAGTTGAGGAGTTGAGGGTCGCGATGGGTGTGCCCGAAAATTTTGCGCTCGGCGGCGGTACGCATTCTCAGCGTTGGAAACGCTTGTGCAACGATGTGCCAATTGAGGTGACACAAAAATTAACGGAAACACTGATCTCACCAGTGCTGCGTGGGAAACCAAAAATCAGCGCGGCGTTGTCGTTGCAAGAAGAGATGCGTAAGGGGGTAGAGCGCTTGGAGGTCAAGTCGACAAAACGCTGGAAAGTTTTTGCTAGCGACGTCGACGAAGGCACCTCAGTTGCACGAGGATTCATTTCCAAAGCACCAACCGGGAGCGACTATGACTATATTTTTGACGCAGATGAAATTGACCAAGACTTTGTTGTCCTAGGACCATATGACTATGAAGAGGGCAGGCGCGTAACGGTCGGCGCACTCAAGCGCAAAGTCTTCACCGGTGACAGCAGAGATAGGTGTGTCGCTACGATCAGCAAAATTCGGGACAAGACTGACAAGAGGGTCAATGAGTGTCCTCTTGAAATTCCTGATGAGTTGCTGGCGCGGTGGAAGGATGGCGGCACGGAGGTTCAGGTGTCCCCTGATAAGCGCAAGTTCAAACGCAAGTCTAAAAATGGACGGTGGGATGAGACTTGGCGCAGTGTCCCCATACCAACCTCAGCGATAGGTTGGACGCGCGACAAGATAACAGGACTTCCCCAACGATCAAAAGTCTTAGACAACCCTCAGGTCATGACCGGGTTCGACGAAATAAACACCAAAGCAACCTCTGCGTATCGGTATTTGGCGATTGATGACTTTGTGAAACAGGAAAAATTTGTTCGCAAGCGCATCGTCAAAAGTCACACCCTTAGTTCGGTATTCACAACCATGTCGGTTAATCGATACGGCAGCGAGATGCCAGCGATGAACTATCACATTGATCAAGGAGACGACGCGTCTGGTCTAACGACTATCTCTGTGTTTCACGAGGGTTATCACGAGGGAGGACTATTTGTCATCCCGCGTTTTAGGTGTGCTTTTCGCATTGGTGACGGAGATGTATTTGTTGCCAATTCGCGGCAGGTACACGGCGTGTCAGAGATCACAGGTAATGGGCGGCGACTATCGGTTGTTTCGTATAACAAGACATCGTTAGCATCTAAAGAAAATATGTTGCGCGCTTACCCGGCGCTATCACCGAGACCAAAATTTCGAGTTGATGGGTATCAAGTCGCGATACCGTCATACATGAGGGAGCAGACGCTGCTATCGAAGACGCTCAAAGTGCTGCAAGACTACGGAGTCGATCCACGCCGCGTAACCATTTTTGTTGCTAATAAAACACAACTTTCTCAATATCAAAAAGCGCTCTCAGACAGTCCATATACAAATTTGGTCATTGCTCAAAAAGGCATCATGCAAGTGCGCAATTTTATGTGGAACTACTACGCGGAGGGCACACCAGTCCTTTTCATGGACGATGACATACAAGAAATTCAACGACTCATAAAACCTCGCGGAAAAAAGGCGCAACTACGCAAAGTCAAAGATTTTTACGAAGAGGTCGTGATTCCAGGTTTCATGGCGTGTCGAGAGTACAACGCATATCTTTGGGGTATTTACGCGGCGACCAATCCGCTGTTTATGGATGCATCAAAGAACGGAGACGAAGTTGATGAGGGCGACGATAATCCTGATGAGATTGTTGTGGGCAACCAGTACATCATCGGATCATTTTTTGGTGCGGTCATCCGACATCAAAAAAACCTGCTGGTTGGATGTTCAGACAAAGAAGATCATGAGCGGTCAGTGCTGCACTTCATCCAAGATGGGCGAACCGTAAAGTTGAAGTACCTTACGGTTAAGTCGAATTACTATGGTGAACCCGGTGGGTTACAGGCAACAAGAACCCTGGATACTGTTGCGAGTGGCGCGAAATACATGCAGGAGCATTACCCCAAGTTCGTTCGCATAGAGAAGCACACTAAAACCATAAAAAACGGACCTTTGAAGGGGGAGCAGGGCATCTATTGGGAGGTGAAGCATATATGAAGGTCACACCAAATCAACTACGCGTCGTTGACATTCAGCGTCCACCTCAATGTAGCGCTGGGTGGTGTTCAGGTTACTGTGCCCCGCCATCATTTGCACGTCCCTGACGCTGCCCCCAACTGTGCTGATCTTCCTTGCTGCGTTAGTGATGAACGTGCGCCTACCGCTGTGACTACTGCAACCCACAAACCCTAGATCTGCATACCAACGCGAAAATTGGTTGACTACCGACTGCGCAGAAGTGCACTTGCTGCGCTCGGTGGTAACTACACACGCTTCACGTAAGTCAAAGCGCGCTTCAAGGTTCACCAGTTCAAACAACCGCAAAAGTTGCACGCGAAGTTCCTTGTTCAAGGGGATGACACGACCACCGTTACGACCTTTGGATGCATTGTTGGTTAGGTTGATGCAGTGCCCTAGTTGACCTTGTGCGTCAACAACCATCGACCATCGAAGCGAGGCAATCTCTTTGGCGCGTAAACCCGCCTTGCAAGACAGCAGCAACATAACTTGATTGCGCACTGCGTAGCGCGTGCCCCCAAGGTAGGCAAGTGCAACCTCAACTTGCTTTGGGTTGAGGGTTTTTGCTTGTTTGCCTAGTGCCATGGTGCGGTGCTCCAACTTGTTATGAATTGACGCTATGCTAGGCAAAACAATATCAGTGCGGCAAGCACTTTTTGACGCTCAAAAAAAATGCCAAGTCAAAACAATGACTTGGCACTACTGGGTATGAAATTGTTGTTTTATACTAAGTCCCGCTTACCGACTGTAACTACTGGAGTTTGATGGTCACGTCACTGCGTGGGGGAGCATATTTCAAACCTGCTTTTAACTCTTCAGGCAGTTTGAAAACTACATTCCCAGTAACTTTCGTAAGAGGGTTTAGCGTATCAAAACTTATGAATCCTTCCTCGGGGATCATCTCAGCATCATCAAATTTCAACTCCTTGCCACTGTAGTCAGCGAACAATTCGCCGGCACTAAGCGACCGCCCTTCAGTGTCGGTGTTTTTGAAAGTTACATTGATTACCGCGAAATGGTTCCCGTCGCCAGCAGAGGTCCTAGTAAATTCATTGTTACCAACAACTTTCGAAAAACTAATTGAGTTCACTGTTACATCAAAGTATT
>Ga0105052_10005051_pt1 | contig 14118 bp, 12 predicted proteins | sample FRY03_FD_78094 | JGI IMG/M metagenome (GOLD analysis project Ga0105052, IMG submission 78094) | Freshwater microbial communities from Lake Fryxell liftoff mats and glacier meltwater in Antarctica - FRY-03 | ecosystem: Environmental > Aquatic > Freshwater > Ice > Glacier meltwater ... | reverse complement strand
TATTGGGTTAATCATACTGCACTTAATACTGCTGGTGTATCAAAAGGAAATGAAAATTATTCAGGTATAGGAATTACTGGAGCAGGTGTTGGTTTGGGAAGAAGAAAGAAAATTCCTGATGATTATTTCAGTGCTTATTACGAATTAGCTTATCAATATTATGATTTAACAGCTTATGGTTTATGGGGACAAACTTTTTCTAATGGTTATGCAAATGATATAAGTTTGAAGTATGTTTTGCAAAGAAACTCGGTTAGTGCACCTATTTATCCTCAAGGGGGTTCTAATGTTGCTTTTACAGCCAAATCCAGTTTGCCTTACTCTGCTTTTGGATCGGTTACAGATTTTTCAGGTTTGTCTGCACAGGAACGTTATAAATACCTTGAGTATTACAAGTTGAAATTTACCTTTGAATGGTTTACACCATTAACATTAGATAAAAAATTAGTTTTTAGGACAAAATATGGAATGGCATTCTTAGGAGCTTATAATAATTCTAGAGGTGTAATTCCAAGTGAACGTTTTGCAATGGGAGGAAGTGGATTAGGGGGCGTGAATCAAATGGGGGGTAGAGAAATTATCGCTTTGAGGGGATATGAAGATAATGCTTTATCTTCTATTGAAGGAGATCCATTGATCGCTAAATATGTGATGGAATTGCGATATCCAATATCATTAAACCCTCAAGCAACTCTTTATGGTCTTGTTTTTGCCGAAGGAGGAAACACTTTCCCTTCTTTTGCTAAATTTAACCCGCTAAATGTTAAAAGGTCTGCAGGTGTTGGTATAAGAGTTTTCTTGCCAATGTTCGGTATGCTAGGACTTGATTATGGTTGGGGATTTGATCAATTAGATACTTGGTCTTCTGGTTACAATGGAACTTCAGACTCTAATGTAAGGGCAAAAGGATACCATGGGAAATTAACATTTTCAATAGGTATGAATTTAGGAGATTTGTAATAAAATGAATTAAACAGAGAGTAATATTTTCAAAACTATTCCAGATGAAATTAATTTGTTTTTCTTTTTTATTGTTTTTTGGCACTACCTTTGCTTTTAGTCAAAAGTACGCTTATATTGATTCTGATTATATTTTAAATAAACTTCAGGATTATCAAGATGCTAAAGAGCAGTTAGATCGTTTAGCTGAAAGTTGGACTTTAGAAATTGAAGACCGATTGAAAGTTTTAAAAGAAAAAAAAGATAATTTTAATCGAGAAGAAGTTCTTTTACCTAAAGAGGAAAAAGAGAGAAGAAAAGCGGAATTAGAAAAATTAGAAAAAGAAACGATGGAGTTTCAAAAAATGCGTTTCGGAGTAAATGGAGATTATTTTCAAAAAAGGCAACAGCTCGTAAAACCAATTCAAGATAAGGTTTTTGATGCATTAGCTGAAGTTGCAAGTAAGAAAAAGTATGTATTTGTATTTGATAAAGCAAATCAAAGTAATTTAGTGTACGCAGATCCTAAAACAGATTTAAGCGACGATGTTTTAAAGGAATTGGGAATTTCAATTAAGTAATGTATAAGTAATAATATAAAATAAATCAAAATGAAAAAAATAGTATTAGCTCTAGTTGTAATGTTCAGTATTGGCTCAGTAGTAGCTCAACAAAAAATTGCACATGTAAATTCTCAAAAATTATTAGATACTTTACCTTCTCGTAAAGCAGCAATTGAACAATTAAAAATGTTCGAAGAAAATGGTGTAAAGGAATTGCAAGAAATGGAAGCTGATTTCAATAAACAAATTGCTGTTTATGAGAAAGGTCGTCCAACAATGTCTCCTGTAATTATTAAAATTGAAGAGGAAAAATTAATGAAAAAACAACAAGCACTTCAAGAGAGAGAGCAATCTCTAAATTCTGAAATGCAAGCTGTAAGTCAAGAATTGAATAAGCCAATTTTAGAAAGAGTTCAGAATGCAGTTGAAATTGTTTCTGATAGAAAAAAACTAAGTTATGTAATTGATGAGTCTTCAACTTTATATTTTAAAGGAGGTATGGATATTACAGCTGAAGTGATAACTGAATTATTGCGTTTAGATGCCGAGGCGTCAAAATAACAATTGAATTAAGGTTATTATAAAGTAATTAATTAAGGTAATCAATGTGATTACCTTTTTTTGTTTATTTTAGTTTTTATAATACCGATATTGTATTCAATTTGGGTTTAATGATAAATATGTTTGGTATAAGATGAAAAAGCCAATTGGAATTTTTGATTCGGGTTATGGAGGACTTACTATTTTGTCTGAAATAAGAAAGCAATTACCTCAATACGACTACTTGTATTTAGGAGATAATGCTCGTACACCATATGGATCAAGATCTTTTGATGTTGTTCATGAGTTTACTTTAGAAGCCGTAAAGGAATTGTTTAGTAGGGGATGTGATTTAGTAATACTTGCTTGCAATACGGCCTCCGCCAATGCCCTTCGAACAATTCAGCAAGAGTATTTACCTACATTAGAAAGCAATAAGAAAGTGTTAGGTGTAATTAGGCCAAGTATAGAGGCTATAAGCTCAATTACTGCAACCAATCATATTGGAGTTTTAGCAACGGAAGGAACGGTCAAATCAAATTCCTATCCAATTGAATTGAATAAACAAAATCCAGATATCGTTGTGGTTCAGCAAGCCTGTCCGATGTGGGTTCCAATAATTGAAAATAATAAGCACAATACTGAAGCGGGAAAATTATTTATTAGAAATGACATTGATGAATTATTGCATAAAGACCCTTCTATTGACGCTATTATTTTAGGATGTACACATTATCCCATCATTAAAACATATATTGAATCTATTGTTCCAAATCATATTCAGATAATTGCTCAAGGAGCAATTGTTGCAGAAAAGATGGAGGATTACTTATTGCGTCACCAAGAGATTACTCAAAAATGCTCTAAAAATGGAACGGTTCATTTTCTAACAACTGAGAATGCAATAGATTTTAATCGCCAAGCTCATTTATTCTTTGGTGGAGACCCAATTTTTTCTGAACATATAAAGTTTAGATAACTTTTATTTAAGCATAATAGTGAGTATATTCGTTAACTACAAGTGAAAAATACAATTAAATATATATTGCAGTTTTTTTTAGGTTACTCTAAGTATCTCTTTGTATTTGCTGTTTTTAAAATTAAAACACTTGAAAAAGATCAACAAGAAAAAGACTTCTTTCACTTTTTAACACTTTTAAAAGATGGCAATGGAGATGTTTTAGATATTGGTGCCAATCTGGGTATAATGTCCTATCATTTATCTAAGTCACTTAAAATTTCCAAAATACATGCTTTTGAACCTGTGCCTTCTAATTTATTGATTTTAAAAAAAATCATCGCTAAATATAAATTAAGAAACATTGAATTATATCCTTTTGCTTTAGGCGATAAGAAAGGTTCGGTAGAAATGGTTTTACCTTATAACGGTAAAACGATCATGCAAGGTTTAAGCCATGTAGTTCATGAATCTATTGAGGAATGGAATGAAGGAGAACGTTTTGATGTTTCAATTGACACCTTAGATAACTTATTTAAAGACAGAAAAGTTCAAGGGATAAAGATGGATGTTGAAAATTTCGAGTTCTTTGTTTTAAAAGGGGGAGAACAATTAATTGATGCTAACCTACCAATTATTTATACTGAGTTGTGGGACAATCAAAATAGAATTAATTGCTTTGACTTTTTAATTGCTAAAGGTTATAAAACGTTTATTGTAGAAGCTGATAAATTAGTACGCTTTGATAATTTGAAACACGAATCTCAAAACTTCATCTTTATTCATTTTAAAGGTTGATTAATAAGGTGTAGATGCAAAGGAAATTTATCTCGAATCTAATTCTTTTAATCCTCCTCAACTTAATAGTTAAACCAATTTCTATTTTCGGAATCGATGCAACTGTTCAGAATAGAGTTGGAGCCGAGGATTATGGATTGTATTTCTCTTTATTAAATCTTACTTTTCTTTTCAATATTATTTTAGATGTAGGGATTAATAATTTCACAACAAAAAACATTGCTCAATATCCACATATTGTTAAGCGATATATAGGTCGATTATTAACTTTTCGCTTGCTTTTATTTGTTGTCTATATTTTTTTCACCTTGCTACTTGCTCTCTTTTTAGGGTATTCAGAAAGAGCATTTAAAATTGTTTACTTATTGATTTTTAATCAGTTTTTAGTAGTATTAATAGCTTATTTTAGAAGTCACTTTGCAGGATTACTAATGTTCAAAACAGATGCTTTAATTTCAGTTTTAGACCGCTTTCTTTTAATCTTTATCTGTGGTTATTTTCTTTTCTTCTCAGCAATGGACTTTTCAATTGAAACCTTTGTTTGGACACAGACGATTGCTTATTTAATTACATTTATAATCTCTCTCTCTTGGTTATTCTATAAAATTGGCATACCAAGATTCTCCTTTCATTGGACTTTCTCTATTGCCATTATAAAGAAAAGCGCACCATTTGCTTTATTAGTTCTTTTGATGATGATTTACACTAGAAGTGATACTGTTTTGTTGGAACGATTACATGAGAATGGGAACTTTGAAGTGGGTATTTATGCTCAAGGTTTTAGGCTATTGGATGCTTTCTATATTTTCGGGATGCTTTTCGCTACTTTGTTGTTTCCGCTTTTTTCGAAGCAACTGAAAGAAGGTGAATCTGTTTTACCATTACTTAAATTAAGCAGCCATTTATTAATTGGAGGCTCTGTTTTTATTGTGCTTTTTTGTGTTTTTAATGGCTCTTTTATACTGAGTTTGATTTATACCAACAATACAGATGTTTCTATCCCCTCTTTTAATTGGCTAATGTTAACTTTTGTATGGATGTGCTTTAGTCTTGTTTTCGGTACGTTACTAACTGCAAATGGAAGTCTAAATACTTTAATTAAACTATCTTTTGTGGCGATCTTAATAAACATAGCTTTAAATGTTTATTTAATCCCATTGTATGGAGCAAAAGGCACAGCAATATCGGCTTTTTGTACTCAGTTTTTTGTTGCTATCATTCAACTAATTGTAGTTTTCAGATTTTTCAAAACGACTATTAATCAAAAGCAATTTGTTCAATATTTTTTATTCCTTATTTTTATTTTCACCTTGTTTTATTGCTCTGTTTTTATTACTTCACAAGGGTTGAAATTTACAACTCAGCTATCAGGAGGTTTGATTTTACTTTTTGTGTTTAAACTTATAGATTTAAAAGCTTTAATTACTGTTTTAAAGAGATAGAAGTGATTTGGTAGATTTTTTTAATCTAGTTTATACAAGCTGCATTTTTTTGACAGATATATACTTTTGCTAGAATTATTTAATAAACTGTCTATTTTAGGATTCTTTTCTTTCATATCGTTTCTATCTCCAAGTATAAATAGATAGTCAATCTTTGTTTCTAAAGCCGAGGCTCCTCTAACTATATTCGTTTCCAAGTTATCTGATTTTTGATTGCTTAATGTAAGTTTCGGTATTTTATCGTAATTCCAATTTAATGGAAAATAATTATTAAAGCATTCATAATTTTCGAGAATTATAATTTTATTTTCAGGACCTAAATAATTCGAAAAATGTCCAAGCATCCAATTATTACTTAAATCATAAGGTAGTACTACTGAATTATCAGGGATGAATTTACCAGCTCTTACACATTCTTTAGCAACATTGTTTAGGTCTACAATTGTTTTGTTATGCTGTTTGACTAATTGATAGCCAGTGAATAAATAAGGGATTAAAATGATAAGAATTATTTTTTTATTTGGTTTTAAAAAGGCTGTGCCGAGTAAGATGAAAATAAAGAAAATATAAATAAATCTAACTGAAACAAATCCACCATTTAAATCTTGATCAGGAAGAATCATGCTCATTATGAAAAGTATGAATGCGATTATAAACCAAGGATTAGCAATTTTTTTAATTTTTTCAGCAAGTAGTATCGACTTATTTTTTAAAATATATAAGAAGCTTATAATGATTGTTAGAGCAATTAAGTAAAAAATTCTACGTGTGTGAATTAAATCTATTTCATAGGAATATACAATTAGCGGTCTTATATTGATGTAAGAAAAAAGCAATTCTTTTTTACTCAAAAATAGTTGGTTACTCTCCGTAATTCTTGGGATGTAATAGTTTAAAAAAAGGATTAAGGGTAAAATAAATGTAATTAGAATGAATTTATTGTTCACTACGAATTGTTGGATGTATTTTTTAAAGCCAATTGTATATAAAGTGACAAAGGTTTTATGAGTGGCAATTGCTATTAAAGTGAATACAAGATTAAGCGCATGAGAATAAAATGTAAGCAAAAGCAATCCTGTGAATAATATAATGTTCTTGAATGTGAATTTTTGTTTTTCATTTATGATTAGGTAATAGCGAATGCTTAAAATCATTAAAATGATTCCAATTGAAAAATTATAAAAACCTAATGCGAAAACAAAAGAGTAGATAAAGGGAAATATAAAATAGGATAGTGTTACTCTCTCTGGTGAAATCACTCTAATGAGTGCTCTAAATGAATAGCTTAATCCAAAAGCATAACTTAACAGGAGTGCTTTTTCAGCAATTAATGAAGTTGTAAAAAACTTTAAAATCACCAAGTATATATGACCAATTAAATTTGGGACAATCTCAGAATTGAATTTAAAAAAGCTTGATATTTTGTCATTGTTTTCAGTTAATAGCGTTTTTATTAATTGTGCATTATATAAGTGTGCAGGCCCATCTAATGTTGCGAAATAAGAGGTGGTTATAAAAGGTGTCGAAAAGAGAATGACACAAAATAAGAAAACAAGTTTTTCTGTATACTTCATATCTTATCGTCTCAATATATTTATTATCACTTTACAATTCTCAATTACATTCATTTTTTGCTCAATGTAAAATTGTCTTTTTTGAAACTCTTCTTCAGAAAGTTCATACTCTATTTTTGTAATAATTGCATTTTTAAACTGATCAAAAGTTTCACAAACTAAACAAAATTTCTCCAAATCTGTTCCAGCAATTATTGTTTGATTTACGATTAGATGTCCATTACTGTTCAAGGCGTTTAATACTTTTAATTTTGCTCCAGATGCCTGATTTGAATATAAAAGGTGGATTCTTGCCTTTTGTATTAGATTGTCCATTTCCTTTTCTGAAGGATTTTCAATTAGCTTAATGTTCTTTTTTTTAAGATAATTCTTTAATTCAGATGATGGATCTTTCCCTCCAACAATTAATTTTGATTTTAATTCTAGTTTTCCCCAAACATTTTCAATAATCCACTTTAATGCGGAAATATTTTCTACTACGGATAAGTTTCCTTGATACAATAGGTAAGGGTCTGTTTTTTCTTTTTGAATTTTTGTTTTGTTGGAGGTGCAAATGGGTAACGAAAAACTATTAGAATTGATGGACTTAAAATGCGTTAAATCATTTTCTTGCACGCATAATATAGCTGTCGCTTTTTTTAAAATACTTTCGTATTTAGAAAGTTTAAAGGCTTCTATTTTGAAGAATAATTTATTTATAAAAGTCTTTTTTTTAGCTAATCCGTTATAATAATCTTGTTCAATGTTATGAGTTCTAACAAGTGTAATTCTATTGTGGAAAACATTCTTTTCTAATAATGATGTACAATGTAATCCTTCCATTAAAATTGGTGCATTATCTTTTAATAAATTTTGAAAAAGTGCTTTAGATTTTCTAGTTTGAACAATAAATGGACGTGTATTTAAAAAATCTAGTAATCTTTTTTTTCGAGGATAATAACTTACTTTTTCGCAGATTTCATTTAATTTGTCAGATTCTACTCTTCCATATTGAAAACAATGTAAATGAATTTGATAGCCTAATTGATGTAACGCTTCTATTTTATAGTACACATCAATCACTCCCCCATAGTCTGCTGGGTATGGAACATCAAAACTTATAATATGTATTTTTTTTTCAGTCAACTTTAGGATAAAATTGTTTTAATTGCTTGCTTTCATTTTCCCAATTCAAGATTTTTTTCGCCTCATTACAATTCGCTTTCCATTTCATTAAACTCTCTTTGTCTGATATTATTTCGTTTATGGTTTTAGAAATGATTTCTGGTTTGACTTCGTCTATTATTTTACCAATGTTGTTTGATTGTATTATGTTACGAATTTCAATTAAATTGGATCCTAATACAGGTGTACTGGTGTGAATGTAGTCAAATATTTTATTTGGCAAAGAGAACCTATAGTTGATGTTTGTTGGTTTATCTAATGTTAATCCCAAGTCTGCATGAATAGTGTAGTTCATCATGTCATTATAAGGCATCTTTGGAAAGAATTTAACTTTTTCTTCAAGTTTATTATCCGTGACAAATTTCTGTAAGATTGGTAGAACGTCTCCATCTCCAATAATTAATAAAACGGCACCTTCAATTGTTATCATTGCCGCAACAGCTTCCTCTGCTCCTCTGTCTATATTAATTCCTGCACCTTGCATAATAAGGATGAATTTATCTTCAGGGATACCTAATTCTTTTTTTGTTTTGAGTGGTTTTTGGTTAAATAAGGGAGAGATGTTTCTAACTACGCTTATCGGTTTTTTATACTTCTCTGTATATAAATTTGCGATTGATGAATTGACGGTATAGACATCATTCAGTTTGGGAAAAATCCATTTTTCGATTCCTTCCCAAATTTTTTGAACGCTTGGTCTAGCAACTAATTCGGGAACTTCAGTAAAATATTCATGTGAATCATAAATCAGTTTGTTGTTTGCTTTGAATTTCTTGACAATAAAACACGCCAGTAAAGTGTCTAAATCATTAGAAACAATAATTGCCGATGGCTTGAAAAATAAATAGAAGAAAAGGCGTATGTTTAATTCAGCGTAAAACAAAGGTCCTTTTTCCCAAATTAACTTTAACCGTTTGGTTTTATATAAGCGGTCTTGAAGTTTTACACTGTCCTTTTTTTCTCGTCCAACCAATAAAACATCATATCCTTGTTTATGAATGAAAGTGCAGACCTTATGTACCCTCTGATCTGTGTAAAGATCATTGGATACGGTAACGATTACTTTCTTCATTTTTGACATAGAACAAATATAGTGAGAAAGAAGAGATTCAGCTTTGCCTATTTTAAAGTGATGATTTTAAATTTGTCTCCGTCCAGACACTAATTAGTGTCTGGTTGGGAATTGACTATTCTTACAATGAAATAAATTGTCGAGGAGGTTTTTAATTTCTTTATATGAGTTGATGCTTGAGCATCAATCGAATATAAAAAATTGAAAAGATTACGACAAGAATTTTATTTAATTTAGATGAATTTCCATCCAGTCACTAATAAACTCAAATCAGTTTTTTAGACTTTTTAAATTCGATTTAATTTGTTTTGAAGCATCTTTTTGTAGTCGCTTACTTCTATTGACTTGACTTTTGTAATATCGGTTTATAAAAAATGACCGAACGGAACTCAACTGATTATCGATGTATAATTCTTTGGTGTACAAATGTTTTTCTTCTTTTACAGGTTCACTTAATTCTTTCGATAGCTTTATAACATCTTTGAATTCTTTGTTGAAGTTTACAATTTCAGAATTCATTGCATTACAATATTTTTTGAATTCTTCTTTTTGGGTCATGTAAATTGAATCTATATATGAGGAAGTAGTAGTGCATTTTTTTAATTTGATTAAATGTTTTTGCAAATTACTCTCCTCTTTATATAGTTTTCCTAATTCTCTTTTTAAATTGTTAAATTCTTTGTAATAAGCATTGATTTTGTTTTTATAAACCGTATCAATTAAAAGCGAATCTATTTTAAGTTTTAGAGGTGATAGACTGTCTTTAATGTTCCTTATCTCTTTATCGAAATCATCATAAAAGTCAAGTCTTAGGTCACAAACTATTTTTTGAGTTGAAATATTTTGTACTGTATTTTCTTTAATCTGCTTTAGATTATTTATGATATCATTTTTCTGATTGTGTAAAAGGGTATTTGAAGCGTTGATTTTTAGTTGAAGTGCCACTATTGAATTGATGTGCATATTTGCAAGATTTCTATTTTCGGTAGAGTCTTTTATGTTTGTTTTATAGGCTGAATCTGTGTTTTTATACGTTTTGTCTTTCGTTATTTTTCTTTTGATAGATTTATTGAAAGACTTAGTAGTTTTCTCTGTTATTTTTATTTGTACTCCAACTATTTTTGCCGATGAAATTGTCTTTTGTTTCGTGTCTGTTGAACGTGATAAGCGTTTATTTTGTTCCTTAATAATTTCTTTTTTCGCCTTGCTTGCAGTTATTAGTTCGTTTTTTTTAGCTTTTAAAACCACTAAATTAGTATCAAGTAGAGTGATCGATTTTGAAAGCAAGCTATTTGCAGAATCAATAATTGGTTTTATGTTTTCGGGAACGCTTCGATTTTCATTTTCCTCAAATACTTTGTTTGTATTAAGTTGCGCCTGTATGAAAAGTCCTTTTGCATATCTAAAATTATTTTTAGGATTGAATTGAAAAGCTTCTTTTCCATCTGAAATTTCTTTTTCACTTTCCGACATTTGATAGTACATCCATCTTTCTTCATTGAAAGAAGTGTCAGTTTTATAGTTGTCAGAATTGATTTCTTTTTGTAAAAAATACGAGCTATCTGTTTCAAAATGAGTTAAACTATAATTAGGATTCACTAATTGCCACAATCTATTTGCTGGAGCGTGGTCTTTTTTAAAACGATCTCCACTAAGAGCGTAATAAGCAAGTGAAGGAGATTTTTGAAAATGAGGTTTATAAACTAATCGATCACTTGTGCCTAAAGAAAACAAATAAACAAAATAGCCTGCAAATGTTCTTTTGTAGTATTCTATTTTACCAGCATCTAAGCAAACATCATATAATTTCCATTCGTTGTTTAGGTATATTGCATTCCAAGTATGATCGTCTGATATGTACTGATAGCCATAATCTGTATATTCATTTTTTAAATAACCTGATACAATTACATTTGGAACACTTGCATAACGGCAAAGTTTAGCAAATAAATAACTAAAGTCTGCAGAAGATCCTTTTCTTCTAAAAAGTATATGTCTGCTTGAAGAATGCTCCGTATTAAATCCTAACCATTGGTCAACATCGTATTTGATTGAGTGACTAATCCAGGAATAAATTGCTTTTACTTTTTCTTCATCACTCTCTAGTCCTCTTGTAAGTTGCTTCGAAAGCATAGGAACTGTAAGGCTACTAAAATAGGGTACGTACTTATATTCCTTGGCACCCTGACTAAGCCCTATAAGAGTAATACATGTGAAAAGAAATGTCCAAATTGTTTTTGTCATACCAATTTATTCAACTCTAAAAATAGAAAAAATTATGGGTCAGTTCAAAAAAACAACAAGGAATACCTATTATGTCACTTTTTACAAAAGAAATTATCGCGAAAAACACAGGTATAGTTTAGTTTAAGACTATTTTTTTTAGTTTAAAATCAAATTCACAATGTAAGGTTTAGAACATCTTTACATGTTAAAAAATGGTGGCTGAATTTTTTGTAATTTTATTTCAATAAAACAGAACATGAATTTTATAGACATTACAATCCTTATCCCATTAGCTTATGCAGGATGGAAAGGATTTAAGTACGGACTAATAATTGAGATTTTCACATTAATGGCATTGGTGTTAGGAATCTATGCTGGAATTCATTTCTCTGATTCCGCCTCCACATTTCTAAAAGACTCTTTTGATTGGCAGTCAAAATACCTTCCTGTTGTATCTTTTACACTTACTTTTTTAGCAGTTGGAGCAATGGTGTATTTTGCAGGAAAAGCGATTGAACGCGTAGTTAAATTCACAGGTTTATCACCAATTAACAAGACCTTTGGTATTATCTTTTCGTTGATTAAAATGAGCTATTTTATAAGTGTCTTTATCGTTCTTATTGAATCTTACGATGAAAAAAATGATTTTTTCCCTGAAGAAACTAAAAATGAATCATTACTCTATGCTCCAGTTAAAAATATTTCAACGGCTACAATTCCAGGAATAACAGAAAGTACAATTTTCTTGAAAAATGCTTTGAAAGAAGAAACTGAAAGTACACAAATGACAGTTGACCAAGTTTTAAGAGCAAAAGAATTAGCGGATAGTTTAGGAATTGATGCTTCTGATGCGTTGGTGCTAAAAGAAGTTTACGATAAGTATTAGGGGGGGTAGACATTAGACTGTTAGATATTAGATCGCTTCGCTGTTAGATATTAGACATAAGACTACAAGATTCAAGACTATAAGATTCAAGGCCGGAAGACTCTAGACCGTTGCATTTTTAGATTCCCACTAACACTCAACACCTAATAACTAACACCTAATCACGCCCTCTTAATACAATTCAAATAATGAGTCATAGTATTCGATTCAGAATGAACAATACCTTCTTTCGTTAATTTATCAATTCTTACACATCCACTGGCGTGAATAATAGAACCGTCTTTGTTTAGAATTCCTACATGGATAATTTTTCCATTTTTATTATGAAAAAAAGCTAAATCACCCTCTTGAAGATCTTCAAATTCAACAGGCATTCCGATTTCAACTTGTTGAGAAGCATCACGAGGTAAATTAAAGCCATGAAAACGAAAAACCATTTGTGTTAATCCAGAGCAATCGATTCCAAAAGGATGTTTTCCTCCCCATAAATAAGGAGCGTTTAAATAATGTAGCGCAGTTTCAAAAATAGAAGATGGAAGAGCGATTTCTGTCTGACTCAAAATTTCAAAAGCATAGTTTCCAATCTTAAACTGATCTTCATTTGGCAGATAAGAACCTCTAATTAATTGTTGGTTTCCCCAAGGAGTTTGAATTGTTGTCAATAAATTAAAAGTTGGCGATAAACCGTCTAACCATCTTTTCAATTCTTTATCTGAAAGAAGTTTTAAATGTTTGATATCGATCCAACCAGAATAAGCATCAAATAAAGTTGTAATATTTACCCAGTTTTCAAGAACTTCATTGACTGTAAAAACTTCTCCAAAAAAAAGTTGCGTTACAATTTCAGCTTGATCTTTGTTTTCAGAACGAACAGGCGATACACTTACTTTGCAATAAGCGGATTTCCCGATCATATTTTTCTTGGAAATAAAGGATGATTCACCACGTTTAAAGCTTGCTGCATGTGGCGTTCGTTGTGGTAATTAACAAATAATAGCGCATCGCCTAATCTAAAACGAATAATTTTAGAAATAGAAAGAGGAACTTTTACTTTTCGAAGATTTACAGCACTTGCACTATCAATAATTTCAAGTAATTCTTTTTGAGCGATTTCAAAATTTGCTACATCTTCACCTTTAATTAATGTTTTATCAATTGCGGGATTATAAGAACGAGCAGATTTAAATTTTCGCTTGATGTTTTTTAAATTCCCAAGCTTCATTGATTTCCACGCTGACCTCCCTAATGGAGAAGGTGTATAGATTTCAACAGGATCTGTGAACTTAGTTGTACTAATTGCATTTTGAAATGTTGGATGATAAAATTTAACATACTCGTTTAAGTGAGCGAAAATTTCATTGATACTCCAAGAATTCTTATTTGGTTTCCATGATTTTTGTTCATCACTTAAAAAAATAACGCGCTTTCTTATCACACCAATATTGGTTGTAGTAATCGCTTTTATTTCTTCTAATAATTGTGCTGATGTCATGAATTTTAAATACTTTAATTTGACATACAAAATTAAAATGAATTTATTTAATATCAAACGAAAAAGGGTAAAAAGAATAGGATAGAATTATTGTTGATTTTTGATAAAAAAACGAGGGTGTTTTCGCTCTAAAAGTTCAAAAGATTAGTTAGTTTTACTTCTGAATTGTTTAAATGATTCTAAAGAGCTATCATCAAAATAAATCATTCATTTTGATGATGTGTTTAAAAAATCGAGTATAAAATTTAACTAACAACTTATGCTAAAGATGAAATATATACAAAATGTGTTTAGCTATTCGTTGGGCTCGATTAAAATGAAAAAGACAATACTATTTATACTATTAAGTCTAATAACAAACGAACTTATTGCTCAAAATTTAGAAATTGATACTATTTCTTATGGAAATTATGGAGGGAAAAGGATTTATACTAACTCATATTGTTTCACAAAGGATTCTATTA
>Ga0105052_10005048_pt1 | contig 14124 bp, 16 predicted proteins | sample FRY03_FD_78094 | JGI IMG/M metagenome (GOLD analysis project Ga0105052, IMG submission 78094) | Freshwater microbial communities from Lake Fryxell liftoff mats and glacier meltwater in Antarctica - FRY-03 | ecosystem: Environmental > Aquatic > Freshwater > Ice > Glacier meltwater ... | reverse complement strand
CGGTTTTTCCCGGCTCTTACGAGAGTACCACGTTTCAACGTCTGCTGCCAAATCATTGGACGCAGGAGCGGATGCCTGCAAAAATCAACCGCTCTGTTCCGAGGTCGAAAGACCGAAATCGAACCTCACCCTTGCCACTAAAATCCAAGAAGAACCAATGAACTTGGTTCCTGAATCTGTTAGCGCCTATGAGGTCCGAGCCAGATCGCTCTGTCGCATGAAAAGATTCTCCGCATGCATCCAAGATTGCGATCGCTCGCTCAAACTCAATCCAAAGCATGCCATCTGCTGGGCAATGCGTGGCGCACTCCTCACTAAGTGCATCGTAACAATTTAGTAACTTTCTGCCGACATCTTCGGACACGCCGGGTACCTTCAGTTCGTCATTGATTTCATCTTCACTATGGCTCATAAATACTCTCGGTGATTCCTTTAGGGTTCAGCAGTTCGCGCCACCGCCAGACATTGGAAGGGATTTCTCAACGAATGCGACGCTGCAAAAATGCTGCGTTGAGTTAACGGTTCGTGTGACGTTGTAGATCTAGGAGTTGTTCTCGCATGTCCAATCAGCAAATCAAAGTCTCGTTGTCCTATCTTGAGCGGAACGAGATCGCTGCCCTGCTTCCTGAGCTTTCGGGCTCGATGAAACTAGGGTCGAAGAATGGCAGAGTGATTCCGCTGACGATGGCCCACGCCACATCAATACTTCACGCCATCAAAACTGATAAGCGAAAGATTCGTGGCTTAGTGCAGCGAGGATTGGAGCATGCCGCTCAAGTCGTTTCAGCCGCTCTCGAAGATGCCCAAGGCATTGGTTCCATTCCGATTGGCGAACGGCTTTACCAATTCAAGATTACACTTCTTGGCTTCAACCCGATCATCTGGAGACGCTTCCAGGTCAAATCTTGCACGCTGGACAAGCTGAACGAGCATATTCAGACGGCAATGGGCTGGACAAATTCCCATCTTCACGAATTTCAGATTAACGGTAAACGCTACGGTGATCCGGAGCTTCTCGATGATGGCTTTGCCGATGACGATCCGTTCATCGACTCAACATGCATCAAGCTCGACGAGGTTGTTCCCAAGTCAGGCGACCGACTCACGTTTGAATACGAGTACGACTTCGGCGACGGTTGGCAACACGAGATTGTTTTTGAAGGATGCTTGAAATCCGAGAAGGGAATGCGGTATCCGGTTTGCGTGGAGGGCAAAAACGCTTGTCCACCAGAGGACGTTGGCGGGGTCGGCGGATACACCGAATATCTCGAAGCCATCGTTGATCCCAATCACGAACAACACGAAGATATGATTCAGTGGCGTGGAAAATTTGATCCCCTACAGTTTGATGCCGAGAAGGTGACGAAGAGAATGCGACGTGGACTTCCTGATTGGCGCAAGTTGAGTTGATCATTGCAAAACGCCTTGACCACTTCGTGCTTGATCGATTGAATCACTCGTTCGACGTGAGCCTGTAGGTTGGGGGATTGGATCGGCGAAAGTTTCGAGCCTCCATCGCTGGCTGCCTGAGCTTGTCGGCGCAAGTGATAGCGAACGGCACCTTCGGTGATACCCAAGCGAGCAGCGATGGCTTGGTTGGGTATCACCAGTTTGGCGGAGCACATGAATGGTCACGACTTCCCCCTTGGATAACTTAGCCACGCATCCGCTCCGTTTTCACCCATGAAAACGCGCATCAGATTCGCGGCGGCAGCTCAAGGGCAATCTCTCCCCAGGTCTGCCTAATCGTTCAAGTCAGAATCGTAAGACTTCGGGTTCACTAACTCGTTTTTAAACAGGTTCGGTGTCAAGAGGTTCAGCGGAAACCGTCTTCCGCTTACTGGACCGGAATCCGACAGTTCGGATTGATAAAGACAAACCTGTCTCTGCAGGTTTTCAGCCGCAAGTTCGCCAACCCGGATGAACCTTTGCTGGACTTGGTTCAGGGAACGGATAAAACAAAGGGCGATGACCCTGACGCCACCTGGAGATCATCAAGCATTCTCGCGGCTTGATGATGCGAATCGCGGAGTCGACAGAGCCGCTGTGGTCGCGATTTGAGAAGCGATTAGAACAGTGGACACTACCCTCAAGTCACACAGTCGACATGCCACGCCGCCGTGGCTTCACCGCAGCACCGCATCTGAGCGAAGTACTTCGTTGGTAACGTTGCCCATCGCAGAAAAACACGATAAAGGGGTTGGGGGAACTGTGCGCGGATAGTCGCAATTGAACTCAGACCTCCGCTCAAACAGCGAATCCACACCCCCAAGTCCGATCAGTCGCCCGCCACTCGCCCTTGGTGAATAATTCGGGCTAAAATGTTGCCTCGTTAGCAGAATTTGTGGGTAGATTCTGGCTCTGGCAGCTTGCCAAGTTGATGATACAACGCGATTTCAATGGTTTCGTACTCCTTGAACCCGTACGCTTTTCTCATGGTCAGTTTCACTTTGTTGTTGAATCCTTCGACAACGCCCGATGATAACCCTTGAGATTCAAACCAGTTTAATAGTAGGCTTTCATGCTTCAGCAGCGTCTTTGCCAATTTCTGCATCGGTTCAATTCTGGAACGCTGGGCTCGCTGGCACCACTCACGCATAAACTTGCTCGCCCACGTCGCCGACGTGTACGTCCAAAATCGATTGAAGTCCTCCCGCATCAGGTAACCACGAACACTTGTCAAGTTGTACTTCAACAACTCACGAAGCTTCACCGTCTGCTTCTGCGTCAAATTCTCCCGACGCTTCAGTAAGCACCAACGTGAATGTTTCAGGACCTCTTCATAGCCGTCCTTTTTCAACTGACGAGACTCCTCCGCTCGGATCTTATCCAATGCTTCACCAAACTTCTTCGCGATGTGAAATCGGTCCAAGATATTCAGCGTCTGCGTTGCGCGACGTTTCAGCACCTTCAGGTAAGCAGGCCACATGTCCGTGCAGGCGAACTTGATGCCGGCGATCGTGGGCTTGTCCAAGATGTCAAAGAATCTGTTCAGGCTGGCTTCCGTGCGATCCTTCGCGACGTATAGCAATCGCTTCGCACCCGCATCGAGTTGATACACCAGCGTGAGGTACTTATGGCCACGTCGATACTGAATCTCATCAATGCCAATCGCCGTGATCGAACTCAGCTCACGATGGACCACACCCCAGCTCACGACCCAGTAAATCGCACGGAAAACACTGTCCCAACTCGTCCCAAAGATGTTCGCGACTTCCTGCCAACTGAGCCGCTTCGCCCAAGTTGACAGGAACAACCGATATCTGTGCGTCTGTTGATTCTTGCCGCTGGCCCAAGGAACCTGCTCGACGACGATGCCACACTGCGGACAATCCACTCGCCGTAGTGCATAAACAAAGTAGACCGGTATCGCCCACAAGGGGACAAACTCAAATCGTCGGGCGGTCAAACGATGGTAACCCGGTCGATGTTTACCACAACCCGAACAGATCGGCCGAGAGTTGCGGCGAGGCTGAATGACAAACTCGATTTCATGCTGGTCGCAATTGCTCCAGCACGCCTCGGCGTAAACAAAGCTCTAGTATTTTTCGACGAAGTTAAGGATAGTTTTAAGTTGCATCTTGTGGTGTTTTTTTGTGGGCCGATGTCGTGATAACACCAGCTTACAAGAGCCGCTCCAAGATGCATTTTCATTTTCCGAAGATGACTTCCGCCCTGATTGCAGGCACTGCAAATTCGTTCGAGGCTGCAAGTACTTGAGCGGAGGATAGGGCAACGCAGAGGCGCGACCCGAGCGCCGTCTCAGGTGCCAAAGCCGAAGTCGCGGCGGTGCAAAACACCATCACCGCCGCACTTCCGTGACTTCGGATTTGGCCGTAATGCGATAAACCTTACGGCAACGAGAGCAGCATCAGCCGCAATACTGATAGATTTTCACCCACAGTTTCTGCGGAAGAGCCACCTTTTTAGATTTGCGAAAACTCCAACCCATTTTCCGATCCTCTTTTCGATTCCGAAATCCGTTGTCAGCGTGGTCGCGACTGCGGTTCGCCTTGACCTCTAGGTCGGAGCCAGTCGTGCACAAACGACGGAGCCGTTGTTCGATACGCTCGGACGTTAAGTCGTGACTCCGCCTAACGTCGGGGCCCTGAGATTTACACCGTTTCCGTGTAGCGACATTCGGTACTTAGTGCCATTTTATTATAACCAGAAATCTTTGGAACGTGCGCATCAATCCGCTGTCGGCGCGCAGTGGCTTGAGATTTGGCCTGTGAGGCCTTAAGCGAATTCGGTGTGAGGAAATCTTCAAGATCGCATCGACGTATCGTCCAACGTGTACGAATGGCGGTCGACGTGTTCACGGCAGGAAGCTTTCCCTGTTCGCACAAAAGACGAATCTTCTGGGTCGTCATGGGTGCAGTCGGCTTGGTAGCAGCGGTTTTCGTTTAGTTTTAGGCATTTTTTGGCGGCGATGCTTGAGTTGTCGGTGGCAAGTCGGTTCGCAACGATATCAAGCGACTCCAGACGCGATACCAGATTCCGCTTCGGGTCGCTGTCCGAAGGCCAACGATGAACTGCCCCGTGCCGCAGTGCCAACGCATCCCCGATTGCTTGAGGCGTTGATTGAAGATCACCTTGCAACTATCTTCGGCAATTCCACTGCCGATCGGATCGCCTTGCTGCTTACGCTCGGCGTAGTTCATGTGCGATTTACATTTCTTCAGGTAGTTCAGCGCCGGGGCGAAGTCCTTCTTGGTTCCCTTGAGTCCGCCACGCCGTTTCTGTTGGGCCGCTCGGGCGATGACCTTCTTGATGCCATCCTTGTCGTAACGCAGCGTGTGGCGTTGATGTTTGGCCCACCGGTGCGCCGTGTCCGTTGCACTACCGAACAGCGAGGCGGCAAGTTGCGAAACGTATTCACAGGCGTGAAAGAAATCCACACACCAACTGCACGTCAACCGCCGGTTCGTTAGAGGAAGTTTCATCTTGCACAGGACATCGCGATAGTAAGCTTGCGGGTGGCATCCGGCGTCGTCACCTCCGACAGTAACGACCTCGACTCGGTCGTCGTTATCATCCCCGCATTGAATGAGCAGCGTTCGCTGCCAATGGTGCTGGGTGACATTCCGAAAGTCGGACGCGTGATCGTGGTGGACAATGGATCGACGGATCGCACGGCTGACGTTACCACCATCGGCGGTGCCACGGTCGTCAGCGAGCCCCAACGAGGCTACGGTGCCGCCTGTTTAAGGGGTCTTGCCGCGATTCGCGAAAGCATCGACAAGGGAGAAGCCGCACCTCGTGTGGTCGTCTTTTTGGATGCCGATTACAGCGACCACCCCGAAATCTTGCCTCAATTGGTCAAACCTATCTTTGAAGGTCGATCGGATTTTGTCCTGGGTTCACGCTTACTTGGCGAGCGCGAAAAGGGTGCAATGCCGCCCCAGAGTGTCTACGGAAACAAGTTAGCATGTTTTCTGATGCGTCTTCTCTTCAACGTTCGCTACACCGACTTGGGACCGTTTCGAGCGATCGACTACGAGAAACTTTGTAGCTTACAGATGAGCGACGAGAACTTCGGCTGGACGATCGAGATGCAGATCAAGGCCGCTCAAACAGGAATGCGTCAAATGGAACTCGCTGAACCGTCTCGCAATCGCGTCGGTACTAGCAAGAACAGCGGAACCTTGAGCGGGACGGTGAAAGCGGGCTCGAAGATTCTGTATATGGTTGCCAAGTACGGTTTGCAGAAGTCGTCGGCGTGAACAACGGGCGGAAACATCAAAGCGCACCGCGGAACAAGAATGAATTGGTATTAGATACCACGCAATCACCAGAACCAGAGCCCTCGGCGAATCGAACGGTTACCATTGCGGCTTTCCTATCGACGATTCTCTACGGTGCGATCGCGTTATCGAGCTTGCGATTTGGTTTTCACACCGAGGGTGTCGAGCGGCCAATCATCGCCGTTTTGTCATTGTTCGCGGCAACCTTCGGCATCTATTTGATCGTAGTTGCGTCCGTCAAACGCCTGCGACTGGATTTGCAATCGACCAAGATCATTGTCGGTGCCGCAATTCTGTTTCGTGTGGTGCTGCTGTTTTCGCTGCCGATTCAGGAAGTCGATCTGTATCGCTATCTGTGGGACGGCGCGGTTTGCGCCGGGGTGTCAGCCCGTTTGCTTTCAGCCCCGAAGAGATTCAGAAAGCCGATGCCGCCACGACCGACGACCATCGACTCGCGCGTTTGGTCAGAATGATGGATCGCGAGCCAGCCATGGCGGAGATACTCGATCGAGTTCATTTTGGAGAATTACCCACCATCTATCCGCCGACAAGCCAAGCTGTGTTTGCTGCGGTGGGTTTCACTACCCCATCCCATTCGCCGTTACTGGCTCGCGTCTTCATTATCAAGGCGTGGCTGACTGGATTCGATATCGCGACGCTCTTCGTTGTGATTGCCCTGCTTCGTTTGGCAAGAAAACCGATTCAGTGGTGCGTGATCTACGCTTGGTGCCCACTGTTGATTAAAGAGGTTGCTAACAGTGGCCACTTGGATGCGATCGCAGTTTTCTTGACGACACTTGCCGTGTATCTGCTCGCACTCAGTCTGTTATCGCGACGGTCGCTCGCAACGTCGCTAGCCAGCTTCGTAATGGCCTTAGCAGTGGGAGCGAAGTTGTATCCGATCGTCCTGGTTCCGATCTTTGCTGCGTTTGTGTATCGGCGACGTGGGTTTCGTCCAATCATGATTCCTGCAGTCATCTTTACGTTGACCACCGCCGCATTGCTGTACCCGATGACACCGAGTCGGAATCTCGGAAGTGATCCGAGCCGTGGCGTCGTCACCTTCTTGCAGCAATGGGAGATGAACGACTTTCTGTTCTTGAACGTCATCGAGAACATCAAGCCGACCTACCAACGCGGTCCGCATGAGGTCGCGTGGTTTACTGTGGTTCCGGAAAACGTCCGAGTCGCCTTGATCGACATCTTGTCGTCACATCTAAAAATGCCGCCCGAACGAATCCCGTTCTTCACCACTCGAGCGATTACCGGTGCGGTGTTCCTGTGCTTATCGCTCACCATTGCGTGGAGGTTCTCAGCCCGCGTCACTCTGGTGAGAGACCGGGTGTCGCGCATGGTTGAAGGCGGGTTCTTTACGTTGGCCTGGTCTGGCTTCTTTGTCCAACACAGAATCCGTGGTACTGGACGTGGGCGTTACCGCTGTTGCCATTCGCGAAGAGCCGGGTCTGGCTGGCGGTCAGCGGTCTGACGATGCTCTACTACCTTCGCTTTTGGCTCACTTACCACTTTCCACACACGGCGGTCCTCGACTCGCCGTACACGGGCGACGCCTTCTTCGATTTTGTAGTGACCTGGATTGAATTCGGTCCTTGGTTTGCCTGTCTATTCGTCACCTATCTCTATCGCGGCAAACAATCCATCTCCTGTAAGTTTGCAAGCCTGATATCTGCTGAGCCAATTGTGGCACGGCGGTCTCCGCACGTGGCGACGGCATCGCGGATTCGACGGGAACTCGCTAGAAAGTAGCAAACCCCATCAAGGAAAGTTGAATGTCTGCAGCAACGCAGGCAAAAGCAGTCGATGAAGCGGATTTGCGTAAACGCCTGAAATCTGAAAAAAACGGTTGTTTCGTAGCAATTGAGCCTTATTCGCGAGAATTCTTTGTAACGTTTAGGGTTACCGAGGCTGCAATGACCGCAAAGCCGGCCCACCCCGACAAAACGTCCTGCGTGATCCGAGTCGGCTGTGAAGCAGCGATTAATATCGGATCAATAGCACGGTGGTTGGTAGTATAGATGAAAACAACCGAGCATTCCTGCCGCTCGATGTCGACCGCAAGCCAAGAACTGTTGCCAGTTGCCGTAAACTTTTGAGAGTAAATGTTGTCTATGAATTACCCTTTCAGTCATCGCTGTAGATTCAGCAGCGAGGTAATTCGTGCAACGTGCTCATTGCGATATCTGCTTGTGATCCTGCTGGTTTGCGCACCACGCCCGGCCAATGCACTCGATGAAGCTGACTCGTTTGCGTTGCTGGTTGAAACACTTGAGACGGCCCAGAGCGAACCGAACATTTGCCGTTCATTGATGCGTGGCATGTTGAGCGGATTAGAAGGTCGCCGAAACGTTACACCGCCTCTAGGCTGGGAAGTGTTGAGCAAGAAACTTGCCCAGAGCGAAGATGCCGAAGTTCGTGACCTGTCGATGAAGTTATCGCAGATCTTTGGCGATCGCGAGGCAACGCTGCGGTCGATCGCGATTCTCAAAGATCGAACAGCCGATGAGAGCCAGAGGCGATCGGCGATGCGGTCACTGCTTGACCAGCAAAGCAAGGAAGCGTCTGTCGTCTTTGAAGCGTTGCTGGATGAACCGGCGTTTGCACTCGATGCCATTCGTGGATATGCGGCTATCGCCGATGCGTCCGCGCCATCAATCTTGCTTGGCCGCTACGAAAGGTTTAGCCCAGAGTTACGCCGCTCCGTCATTGAAACCCTCGCCTCACGGAAGGACTATGCGGACGCATTGCTGGAAGCGATCAAGCAAAAAAAAGTGGCACGCGAAGATATTCCGGCGCACATCGCGCGATCGTTGAACGGGATTCTAGGAAATCGATTCGTCGAAGTCTTTGGGGATGTTCGACCGATGGCGATTGATCGTGAGCAGACAATCGCAAAATACAAGGCGTTGATTACAACAGAGTCGCTGGCCAAAGCTGATGCGAGTCGAGGCCGTGCACTGTTCCAGAAAACGTGCGCGGCATGCCATCTGCTTTATGGCGAAGGCGGCAAGGTTGGTCCCGATTTGACTGGCTCGAATCGTCCTAACTTAGACTATATTTTGTTGAACAGCGTTGATCCTAGCTACGATGTGCCCGATGGCTACAAGACGGTTCAGATTTTGACCGTCGAGGGACGCGTGCTCAACGGTGTTCTTGCTGAAGAGGACGCGATTCGCGTGGTGCTTAAAACGGCTGAGCAGCCAAGAGTTGTTGTCGCCAAGGATGATATCGAATCACGGACGATTTCACCCAAGTCGATGATGCCTGATGGACAATTGGACCAAATGAAATCTGGGGAAGTAGTCGACCTGATTAAGTACCTTCGAACGACCGAGCAAGTGGAGATCCCGAAGTGATCAGAAAAACACAACTCAATACGGTTATGCAACTGAGCATCCTCTTCATCGAGATTGTCGGTGTGACGGTTGTTGGTTCGGTCACGGCATTTGCAATTGAGGGGAGAAATACGCTTCCCAAGCAACCGCACAAGACTAGTGACGCACCGTTTTTGAAACCTGACGAGGCTGTTGCCAAAATGGCGATCCCGCCGGGATTCGGGGTGTCAGTTTTCGCGGCCGAGCCGGACATTGCCGAACCGATCGCGTTCTGCTTCGACGAACGCGGGCGGATCTGGATTGCTGAGAATTTCAATTATCGAACGCGGGGAGAGCACACGGATGATCAAGTCAGCCGCATTCAAATTTTAGAGGACACCGATGGAGATGGCGTCTTTGATAAGAAAAAAACCTTTACTGATAAATTGACTTTCACATCGGGATTGGCCTGTGGTTTCGGCGGTGTGTTCGTCGGCTCACCTCCCAATCTGAGCTTCATTCCTGACGCCGATGGCGACGACACGCCCGACGGACCTCCGCAACCTTTGTTGAATGGTTGGGGAATCAATGATCGACATGAGACGCTCAACAGTTTTATCTGGGGACCCGATGGTTGGTTGTACGGATGCCATGGTGTCTTCACCAAATCTTATGTGGGCCATGTCGGGGACGATGATTCAACCAGGCAATTTATCGACGGTGGCATCTGGCGCTACCATCCCACTCGCAAGACGTTCGAGATCTTCGCGCGTGGATTATCCAACCCGTGGGGATTTGACTTCAACGATCAAGGCCAAGCGTTCGCAACCTGTTGTGTTATTCCTCACTTGTTCCACGTCGTCCAAGGCGGTTCGTACACCAAACAAAGCCTGCCTCATGTGAATCCGCATATCTACGACGATATCAAGACCATCCGCGATCACACCCATTTGTCGGCGCATGGTGGAGCTCGCTTTTATCTCGCCGATGCTTTTCCAAAGGAGTATCACGACCGATTGTTCATGTGCAACATCCACGAACATGCCGTCCTGACGGATGTCATGGAGCCGAAGGGCTCAAGCTTTATCGGCAGGCATGGCGATGACTTCATGCCAGCCAACGATTTGGCGTGGGTAGGGTTCAGTGTAGAAATCGGTCCTGAAGGTGGCGTCTATATTTTGGACTGGCACGATACCGACGTGTGCGGCAACATCGTGAACTTTCCCAACTCCGGGCGAGTTTATCGGATCATGCCGAAAGGTGCTGGGGCAATCGTGCCGCCCAATCTGAACCTCATGTCGGACGCTCAATTGGTTGGTCTGCAAACGCATCCGAACGACTGGTACGTGCGCCAAGCGCGAACGCTCCTGCAGTCTCGCGGGGCAGCGGGCAAGCTGGATCGAGAGAGCGTACATTCGCAGCTTGAGAAATTGCTTCTGACGGCAGCGAGCTCGCCGAAGCGACTTCGCGCACTTTGGGCCTTGCAGGTCACCGAAGGTTTGGATCGAGATCGACTGGTGAAACTGCTAGCCCATGAAGATCCCTACATACGCGGATGGGCCGTACAGTTTCTTTGCGATTCGAGCGTCGTGAATGCGTTTCAAGATGCCAGCACCGCCAAACTTGCAACGGTTGACAGCGAGATTTTGGATCGGTTCGCAAGCATGGCAGAGAATGACCCATCACCGGTCGTGCGGCTTTACCTTGCTTCGGCGATTCAGCGAATGCCGTTTGCCGATCGATGGCATATTCTCGAAGGACTCACATCGCATGGCGAAGACGTTGACGACAATAACTTGCCTCGCATGTATTGGTTTGCACTCGAGCCGATGGTACCTGGCCATGAACGTGAAGCCTTGAAGCTCGCCGTAGACGGAAAGATCCCGACGCTGCCCGAGTTTGTCGCGCGGCGTATGGTGACGGGTGATGCCGTGGTTGGCGTTGATAAGCCTGCGAACCAGAAGCAGAATCCTAATTGGCAACGAACGGTCCAAGAAGTGACGCCTGGTTTTGCCGTCCGTGATGTGGGTGAGGGTGGCGTGCTGCGTCACGACGCGTTTCGAAACGAGGTTGCGGTTCAGACACATCCGCTCAATCGCAAAACGCCAAGCACCCTGTTTCGCGATCTCGACGTTCCCAAGAACAAAAAAACGCAACTCATGTTGCGTGTCAGCCATCATCCCCATGGCGATTGGCAGTTGCGAGTCTTGGTTGGCGGTGACGTCTTGGCTGATCAAGTCATTGGAGCCAAGACGGTTGGCGACGATGAATGGTTGGAATTGAATGTTGACCTTAGTCAATTTGCGGGACGAAAGATCCCGTTGACGATCGAAAACCGTGCGAATGGCTGGGAAAACGAGTGGGCCTACTGGAATCGTGTTTCTATTGTTAGCGAGTAAAAAATGATTCTGAGAATTTTTTCAAACCTGATTCTCGGTGTTTGCTTATTTGCGTCGGTTGCACAGGTTGCAGCACAAGAAAAGGCGAAGGTCGTGTTCATTTCCGGCTTGCCCAGCCATGGGCGGATGCAACATGAACATCGCGCTGGCAACATGATTTTAGCAAACGCTTTGAACCAGTCTGGTCTCGCTGTTGAAGCCGTGCTGGTACCGGACTACGGATATCCAGAGGATGCAACTATCTTTGAGAATGCGGCATCGATCGTGATTTTTAGCACCGGACATAGCGAGCATGTCGTTAAGCCGCATCTCGATGAATTTGATGCATTGATGAAAAAAGGCGTTGGCGTGGTAATGATCCACTGGGCCACAGAAGCGGAAAAAGGAAAGCCCGGTGAAAAACTCCTGGAGTGGATGGGTGGATTTTGTGATCTCGATTGGTCCGTCAATCCGCACTGGGCACCGAATTTCAAGGACTTTCCTATACACCCGATTAGTCGTGGTGTTGAGCCGTTCAGCGTCAACGATGAGTGGTATTACCACATGCGGTTTGTCGAAGACATGAAGGGCGTGACACCAATCCTTTCGGACCTGCCGCCCATGGAAACACTCGGCCGAGGCGACGGTGCACGAAGCGGCAACGCGGCAGTGCGAAAAGCGGTCGAGTCAGGTGAAAAGCAGCATGTTGCGTGGGCGTTCGACCGTCCCGACGGAGGTCGTGGTTTTGGCTTTACTGGCGCACACAATCACAACAGCTGGCAGAACGATAACTTTCGACGAGTCGTGCTGAACGCGATCTTATGGACTGCGCATGTAGACGTTCCGGCGAGCGGCTGCCCATCCCCGAAACCAAACGATTCTGATATCGAAAAGAATCTCGACACAAAGAAAAAATAGACTTCTCTCGCAAGTAAGATAGCCATGAACAAAATCGTTCTCGTCAGTTCGTGGTCTCTTGTTTCGATCGGCCAGCTCATCGCCGCCGAATCTCCGACGCTTAACTTGCTCTTCATTATTGTGGCCGACATGAACGCGGACTCATCCGGCTGGATGGGCAGCACCATGGGTGCGACACCGGTTGTCGATGTGCTCGCGGCCAAGTAGTTATCGCTTTGTCAATAACCATGTGACGGTACCGATACGCCAGCCTTTACGCTCGGTGATGATGACGGGCCGCCTGCCACATCGTAGCAGTGCGCTCGGCTTCAACCCGGTCACGCCGAGAACGCCGACGATGATCACAGTGCTCAAGACGGCGGGATGTTACACAGCGTGTATTGACACAAGCTGCACTTTAGCTATTTCCATTTAGGGCGGCGTTTGGTTACGCCGCCAAGACTAGCAGCCGTTCGAATCGCTCGCATATTTTGTGTTCATTTGTCGTCGATGCAAGATCTTGCAAAAATACCTGACGCACCATTTTCCGGGCAATTATGCGACGTCGGTTGTTCTGTGAAGGGCGGCGGTCGGAATTGTCCCAAGGACGGTCTCGCCGATCCACTAATTTCTCGCTCGTCTCATTCCAACATTCCAATTCTACCACCGTATAAAGCCAACCACACAAGTTCCGACAGCCGACGATTGACCATACGTTGCGAACTTGCTGCTCACCGGCTCCCCAGATCACTTTGACGTCATGAAAATGTTCTTCGATCGCCCAGCGGTCCAACACCGTCTATAAAAAGAGGTATTGTCGAAAGTTGTGTTCTTAAAGAAATGAAAAAGGTGGCGCATCCTGCTGATGTAACTACACCCCAGCCGCCCGAAGTGGGCACAAGGATACGCCGTGAAACAGACTAAAACAGACCGACCAGTCACGCCAGTAGACGAATGACTCGATCCCGAAGTGGTCGCCTTCCGGGCGCAGTTCGATCAGAAGAGTCCGCTCGATGAACTAGTTCGCGAAGGAGCCAGGCGAATGCTGCAAGCAGCGATCAATGCCGAAGTCGAAGCTTTTCGCAATCTAGTCATTTGGCCAACCCAAATAGAGAGCGGTCTCGCTTCGCACCAAAATCGCATTTCCGCGACTCGATTCCGCTTTTGCGTGAAGTCACAACATGCCGATGGCTCATCGGCATGTCACGAGCCGCAGTCGGCCGTTTCAGGCATACTATGGAAACCGGCTTCCCTCGTGGCAACGATCCATTCATATCAACCTCCGCCACGGCTTGGGCGGCATTGGCCATTCTGTTCGCTTTGACCGTCATGCCGGTGGATCCATGACACGACGCACTGCAGAGCATGCCGTCGTCAAAAACTATTAGCACTTGGCCCATGGCGAAGGCATGAGCGTTCGTGAAATCACCCGAACCATAAGGCATTCACGAATCACGATTCAATAATCGCGTGGTGACTTGTCAAAACCCCTTACCAGTTCCAAGCCGCCGGCGAGTCGTGTTGATGACCTGTTCAACTGCTTGCAGTTTCTTGTAAACGCCTCCTTTGGCTTTAAACCGATCGAGTGAATTGCGATATCGCAAGTAGTTCTTCTCGGATTTTAGTGGCATCTGTCCAGAATGGGGGATTTTTTGAGGCATCTACTCCTGCGTCCAATGGGGGTCCAAAAAGCAGTCTCGGCGGAGCAACGTTCGTCGAGACTGCCCGCACCATTGGCTCGCTATCGACCGGAATATCCCTTCCCAAGTTGCG
>Ga0105052_10005047_pt1 | contig 14125 bp, 14 predicted proteins | sample FRY03_FD_78094 | JGI IMG/M metagenome (GOLD analysis project Ga0105052, IMG submission 78094) | Freshwater microbial communities from Lake Fryxell liftoff mats and glacier meltwater in Antarctica - FRY-03 | ecosystem: Environmental > Aquatic > Freshwater > Ice > Glacier meltwater ... | reverse complement strand
TTCACGGGCCATGGTGGAGCACCGACTGGATCGTGTTCTGGCTAGCCTTGTCGAACATGCACAAACCACTCCCGAGGTTGTTGAAATAAGACAATCGTTTGTGGCCGCGGGTGAGGCTCCAATTCGTGAGACGTTGCTGTCCTTGGCATCTGGATCTGAGCGGGAGGCTGTGGTTCTCATGCTGTGTGGAATGGTAAGTCACTCAGTCTTGATGCACGGAAAGCCACCTTCTAAGGCTGCCGTAAATTCGGCAGTTGACATCGTTCTGCGCGGTCTGGCAAAAGGCTAATGGATTCAGGCAAATATGTGAAAGTGCAGGTGTTCTCCGCGGCCGAATTGTGAGTGTGGCTGAACAAGGACTATCTCCAGCGAGAATCTGTTTGGCTGGTTACTTTCAAAAAGGTAGTTCCTTCCAAGCATGTGAACCGCGATGAAGTGTTGGATCAGCTCATCTCTTCTGGGTTAATAGACGGAGTGCGCCAACAAGTTGATGATCAGCAAACCATGCAACTTATCTCCACACGGAAATTGAAACCCTGGGCAATGAGTTAGAAAGTTCGGGCAGAGCGACGCTTAGAATGAAATGAAAGATGTCGATTTGTTGCTGTTGCCAAAGGATCTAATGCCAGCATTAGATTTAGGTTGTCAAGCCCCGGCGTTTTTTGAAGGGTTTCCACTGTCAACACGCAGAAATATTTTGTGCTGGATTGCCTCGGCCAAAACGCAAACCACCAGAATCAAGCGAATAGAAATTACTGCATCTGAAGCCGCTCAGGGTGAACGAATGAAAAGTCACGGCTGAAAAATCACGAGTGGAAAATATGCCGGTACCCCTGACTAACATGAATCGGACCAATAAGGCTCTGAACGAGATGATCCGGGCTGACACGTTCCGTCTCAAAGTCGCACAGCAGCAGAAATACTCGAAAAGTGCATAACGGGAAATTTCGTCGCCGACGCAGTTGTGTGGACGCACGATCATATGGGTGCTGTGGAATTAGGAATTTAATCCAAATACGAGGTGGATATCGAGAATGACAGACTCGGCGACCACATTGATTTAATCGAACCGTTGTCTGCGAGCGTCATGGAAAAGCCTTTTCCTAGACCTGCTATTTGTTTCGGCGAGGCCTTCAGCATCTTGACACCTCTATATAGACTCCCGTTATGGACAGGTCCGCCAGCGCAGGAATCATTGGAGCAGCCGTCGCAATTGGACGCTCATTTCAACCCAACCTGTTGACTCGTGGGTCAACCGATCAGGCGATTATTACCGGTACTTCATCGGCTATTGCTTACCAGTCCTACAGCGCCGGAGACGCATTATTGACCTCGATCGCTTCGCGTCTGGGGCGCACGGATGAGCCCGGGGCGGCGAGTCGCCTCATCGTTGCCGGGGCAGCCGGCGCTCTGGGGGCTAGTGGTGTTTATGCACTTCGTTGGCGAGAGCATGAACCATCCGGGCGCGCATTCGGACGGCTCGCTGCCCAAACTCTGGCCGCGATGGCGGGGGCTAGCGCTCTGGCGACGACCGCTTCTCGTGATCAGCGCGGTGGTCCCGGGCTGCGGCACGTGGCGGTAGCCATCGCGGCGGGTGCTGCTTCGTGGGCATCAACGCAGCCGTGGAAGGCACTGCCTGGATCGGCAACCTACCCGCAAACAGCGGTGAGTACCGAGTTCAAGGGCAAGTATTTCTTTGAGGATCAAGTCCGCGAAGTCACGCCGGCTAAAGCTGCAGTGATTGGGACGGGAGTCGCCGCGATCACTCTTGGACTCTCCTACGTTGAGTCGGCTCTGACAAACACGCTCGCGAAGGGTGCAACCTATGTACTGGGTGGCCAACCGCAAGACCATCGATTAATTGGACGAACAACAAGCCTCGCCATTTTTACAACATTTGGGTGGCTTGCAATCGGTCAAGCCGACCGGTTTTTGGGTAAAGGTGGTGGCGGAATTGACCCGAGTTTGGTTCGTGCCCCAGAGACTCCTGAGGTCACCGGTTCAGCAGCTTCGGGTTGGCCGTGGAATAAGCAGACGCGTGAAGGTGCCCGCTGGTTGAGCATGGCGTTACCTCCGCAAACCATTAATAGTGTGATGCAAATTGAGAATGCAAAACAACCAATCCGAGTTTATTCCTCGGTCGAGATTGCGGCGACCGGCGAAGCGCGCGCGCAGATGCTCCTTGGCGAGATTGATCGAACCAAAGCACTGGAGCGAAAGGCGTTTGCGATCTTCTCACCGACAGGTTCGGGTTACGTGAACTATGTCGCAAATGAAACCTTTGAATATTTGACGCACGGAGATTGCGCATCGGCTGCAATTCAGTACTCGGTACTGCCGTCGGCCCTGTCCCTCGCTCGAGTTGATGGAGGAACGGCGCAAACACGCATGGTCCTCCAAGGGGTTATTGAGCGGCTTCTCGCGATACCGGAAGGAAAACGACCCAAGTTTTTTCTCTTCGGTGAAAGTTTGGGTTCACAAGTGAGCGAAGAAATGTTTCGACACCTCGGGTCTTTGGGTCTTCTCGGCACCGAGCTTGATGCGGCGTTGTGGATCGGTACCCCGGCCGCTACGAAATGGCGGAATGAATTGTGGGGGACAAGCTCGCTTTCGCAAGCGCCAAGTGTGAACGACGCGGGTATCTATTTGCCTCGAACTTTGAGCGACTGGATTGAATTAGCTCCCGAAGAACGCGACCGCATCAAGTTCTTGTTGCTTCAAAACGGCGATGATCCAATTCCAAAGTTTGGAACGCAGGTGATGTGGCGCAAGCCTGACTGGATGGGTCCAGCACATCTCCGTCAAATCGGGGCACCCAAAGGCACCCAATGGGTGCCGATTACGACGTATCTGATGACATTTTTGGACATGATCAACGCACTTGTCCCAACTCCTGGCACCTTTGCCGAAGGCGGCCATGACTATCGGGCGGTACTGCCTAAAGCGATCCGGGAAACGTGGCGATTGGAAGCAACCGATGCCCAAATGGTCCGAGTCAATAAGGCCTTGCGTCAGCGTGAACTGGCGTGGGAATTGTATCGGGACTGGGCCGCCGCGAATGCGAAGCCAGCCCAAGACGTCGACAAATGCCGAGCGAAAGTTCTCTCGAACGCAACGAAATATGCGGGCTTTGATGTAAACGAAGTGAAGTTACAAGAGATCATTGACGCCGGGTTGAACCCACTACTTGATTGAAAATATGCGCACCCGACGAATTTCTGCAGCGGCCTTGGCCGTGTTCTTGTTAGCGTTCAACAGCACTTTTATCCTCGCACCCGCTATCTCCGCCGCTCCGCTAGTTGAGGGTTCGGGTAACGCAGTGGCTGATGTGGGCTCTATCAAAAAATCTGTGATTATTGAGTTTGCCTTTGCTGGATCGGGCTCGGTAGTTGTGACGCCAGTTTTCGCCAAGGACAAAAGACCATCGCCGTGGTTAAAAAGTAATGCACCACTGACTGGAAGTGTGTTCGCCGAGAAGCATTCGTCTGCACTCATTGGTGCGAAAATCAACGCACCGGACCAATGGTCGTTGGAAGTCGTGCCCCTTGCGAGTGCTCCGAAAGTCACTTCGGGTACGACCCCGAAGGTGATCCAACTCGCGAAGATGACGAAGAGTGACTCTTTGCGAACATTTTCGTACCAGGGGAGTGGCGAGGTTATTGTGTTTCCCATTTCTGCAAAAGGTATGAGTGGATTTCCTGTCGTGGATTCGAGTGGGAGTGTAAAAAAGAAAGTCATCTTGCCGCGTGGAACGAAATTTATTTCCATTTGGGCTGTTGGCCCATGGAAGTTTAAAAAATAATGGTGACTACCTCTCGGGTCGTTCACGTAGTACATGTTCATGCTGAAGGTGAAGTAGGTGACGTTGTTGTGGGTGGCATTGCCCCACCGCCGGGTGAAACCCTGTGGGAGCAGTCACGATTTATTGCAACGGATGACTCACTGCGTAAGTTCCTTTTGAATGAACCACGTGGTGGGGTCTTTCGTCACTACAACCTGCTGGTACCACCAAAAAATCCATCGGCCGACATGGGTTTTATCATCATGGAACCCGCGGATACACCACCCATGTCGGGTTCGAACACCATCTGTGTTGCAACCGTTTTGCTGGAAACCGGAATCATCCCAATGAAAGAGCCGGTGACCTCATTGGTCCTTGAAGCACCCGGTGGCCTAGTGAAGGTAAACGCACAATGCGCTGGGGGAAAGGTCACCTCGGTCACTCTGGAGAATTTACCGAGTTTCCTGATGCACGACCAAGCGTTTATTGAAGTGGCGGGCTACGGAAAAATTGAAGTGACTACGGCCTTTGGCGGCGATAGTTTTGTGATGACCCAAGCAAGCACCCTGGGATTCGAGTTGGTTCCCAGCGAAGCAGCGGATTTGGCGCGATTCGGCATGCTATTGCGTAGCGCTGCCAACGAGCAGCTGGAATTTACCCACCCGCTCCTGCCAGAGTGGAAGCACCACTCATTCGCCTACCTCACGGGTGAACTTGGGCGCACGTCAACGGGTGAGTTAACGTCAACGAATGTGTGTGTGATCAACCCGGGAAAACTCGATCGCTCGCCAACGGGAACGGGCGTCAGCGCATTGATGGCGGTAATGCATTCGCGGAGCGTGATGTCTGTTGGTGATTCATTTATTGGTCGCAGCATTATTGGTTCGGAATTTACCGGTCGAATCATTTCCGAAACCTTTGTTGGAGACATTTCTGCGATCGTTCCTACGATCAGCGGTCAAGGATTTATCTATGGAACTAGTCAGTTCTATGTTGACCCGGGTGATCCGTGGCCTTTGGGTTATCGCGTTGCGGATACGTGGCCGGAAACGAGCTAGTCAGTTTGTTTTTTTACGACTCGCGTCGGTGCCAGGCGCCAGGATCCTTGAGCAAGGCAACAATCTCTGGGGGTAGTTGCCCTCGTGCGACATCATCTAGGGTGATGTGTTCAAGGACATTGCGCATTGAAGCGCGGACCCACGACGATCAGGTGACGGGTGTCCTTCGAGGTTGAATCCGAGATTGTTGTTAACTGCGCCATTGGTTAATTGTTTCGACGGCCTCGTTCCGTAATCCAGGGGAGGGACCGGCGTGGCAAGCCCCAAGATAGTTGAGGGCTCAATCATTTAGTATGCTTTACGTCCACTCTTCGGGTGTAACCTTCGCCTCGACTCTTTCAAGGAGAACCGCGTGAGCACTGCTGCGCCTTCGCAGTCCGACAATTCCGAACGCGTCGCACCGGACCCCAACCGTTGGCGCGCCTTGGTTGTTATCGCAATCGCCCAGTTGATGGTTGTTCTCGACGCCTCGATAGTCAACATTGCCTTGCCCAGCATGCAGGCGGACCTGGGGATTAGCGATGCGAACCGTCAATGGGTAGTCACGGCGTACACCTTGGCATTTGGTGGGCTTCTGCTCCTAGGCGGACGTATCGCAGATTTTCAGGGTCGTAAGCGCATGTTCATCGTTGGCCTGATTGGTTTCGCCGCAGCCTCTGCCCTTGGTGGTCTTTCGGTCAACGCCGAAATGCTCTTTGCCGCGCGTGGATTGCAGGGTGTCTTTGCGGCGCTCTTAGCCCCGGCAGCACTGAGTTTGATCTCGGTGACCTTCACTGATTCGAAAGAACGCGCAAAGGCTTTCGGCGTTTACGGTGCTCTGTCTGGTGCCGGCGCTGCCATTGGGCTGGTGCTCGGTGGAATCCTCACCGAATATGCGTCATGGCACTGGACTCTGCTGGTTAACGTCCCAATCGCACTCGTCGCAGTTTTCCTAGGTGTGGCGTATGTGAAAGAAAGTCGATCAACGGGTGACACAAAGTACGACATCCCTGGCGCAATCACGGCGACACTGGGTCTGATTTCTTTGGTATTCGGAATCACCAAGGCCGAGTCTGACGGCTGGGCTGGAACGAGCACCCTGTCCTTTATTGGTGCCGCCATCGTCTTATTGGTGCTGTTCTTCATTATTGAAAACCGGTCAAGTCATCCATTGCTGCCGTTAGCCATCATTAAAAACCGGAATCGCGGTGGCGCCTATCTGGCCAGCTTCTTTGTCGGTATCGGGCTTTTCTCCATGTTCCTGTTTCTGACCTACTTCTTCCAAATCGTTTTGGGCTACACCCCACTGAAAGCTGGTTTGCTGTTCCTGCCGTTCTCAGCCGGTGTGATTATTAGTGCGGGCATTGCTAGTCAGTTGCTTCCGCGATTTGGCCCGCGCTATGTAACCTTCGGTGGATTCATCTTGGCTACTACAGGAATGCTGTTGCTGACCCAATTAGGTGCGGCAAGTTCCTATTGGCCGAACATCTTGCCGGCGCTGATCATTATCAGTCTTGGAATGGGTCTGATCTTTGTGCCACTCTCGGCGACGGCATTGTTTGCCGTTGGTAATCATGATGCGGGTGTTGCCTCCGCCGTGTTGAACACGAGCCAGCAAATTGGCGGATCAATTGGTATCGCCTTTCTCAATACGATCGCTACGAGTGCGACGGCCGCTTATGTCATTGCCAATAACGTGGATCCATTCGACGCGAATGCCCAAGTCGAAGGCTATGTCGATGCATTCATGTGGGGTGCGGGAATTCTGGCGATCGGTGGAATTATCTGGGTGAGTTTGGTTCGAGTCTCCAGAAAAGACATGGAATCGGGAGACACCGCCGCACCCATCCACGTTAAGAAATGATGATCCCTGATTCATAGCGACACGATTAACCAATGATGGGTCACCAGAATGTCGTCATCTCGTAAATTCTGTCTCATTACCGGTGGCGCATGGATTAACAAGACTGGTCAATCGAAAAAAATAAGAAGACGAGCGCGAGGAGTGAGGCAATCCGAGCAGAGCGGGAGGCTGAACTAACCTCTTTCGGTCGTCACTACTGATTCGCGAAAGGTAGGTGCGTGTGGCTGCGCTTCTCGCACTCACTTCAAGCCTGTCCTGGGGTGTGGCCGACTTTCTTGGTGGACTAGCCGCTAGGCGCGCAGGAACTACCCAAGTCTTAGCAGTTTCCTATCCCGCGGGCGCCCTCATTATTACCTTCCTAGCGATCTTCGTCATGCCGGGAAAATTAAGCACCGACCTCATTGGTATCTCGATTCTTGCGGGTGTAGTCGGCACGATCGCTATCACTTTGCTGTATGCCGCATTGGTCCGCGGCCAAATGGGAGTTGTTTCACCCATAACAGCGGTCATGAGCGGCGCTGTTCCCGTCTTCGTTGGACTTCTTCGCGGCGAACAGCCGTCAGTGTTTGCCTTCGCTGGCATGGGGCTTGCTGTATTCGCCGTTGTGCTCGTGAGTCGCGAGTCGGCCCACCATCACGGACGAACACCACTCACCGCAATCGGACTGGCGATCGCGTCGGGATTCGCAATCGGTACCTACTTAACCATCATTGGCTTGGCACCTGTTGACTCTGGCGTGTGGGTGGCAACCATGGGCCGCTGGGTGTCTACAGTCATCATGATCAGTTTCGTCCTGGTCGTTGTTCGATCATTTGATAAAACGACTTTCCCGTGGAAGCTCGCCATCATCACCGGCATCCTTGACTCGACCGCAAATGGTCTCTTTCAGATGGCCAGCCAGCGTGGACTTTTGTCCATTGTCGCGGTCCTTGGTTCGCTTTACCCGGCGGCAACGGTTGTCCTTGCCCGCGTGGTGATCAAGGAGCGGATGAATCGAGTTCAAAGTGTTGGAGTGCTCCTTGCTTTGAGCGCAGCGGTATTGCTTGCCTTTAATTCTTCGTGAGTGCTCGCATAGCTCTTTTAATGAAGAGAAAGAAGACGATATTGGCGATCGAGAGTGCGATAAAGACCGCAGAAATAATGCCAAAGCCTTGGGCTGACCCAACAACAAATGCGGCGCCGATAAATAAAATCGCGGAAAAAATTTGCAAGGTCGCCGAAAAACGGAGTTTGCGCAATTCTCGGGAAGTTGGGTCCATTCTTCTTGCCGGGTCAGACTGAGAATTTTCATCCTTTGGGTCCACGTGAACTCCTCACTCGATGTACACCTGGCGAAACAGGAGGTAATAGTTGCGCAATACTCGCAGAGAGTTCAATCAGCTTCTCCTTCTGGATCGCATTTTTACTCCATGCCAAACCAATCGTGCGAAATGGTTGCGGGTGTGCGAGCTTGGCGACGGCAATGCCAGTGCCGATTCGGGCTTCAAGTTCCACCGCGCACTCGGGGAGAAGGGTGACCCCATTACCGGCGGCCACCATTTGACACACCGTGGCAAGGCCGGCTGCACCAACGTCAAAGGTATTCGAAATTTTTGCGTTGGCGCAGATCTCTTCGGCTTGGCCGCGCAGGCAGTGACCATCTTCAATTAAAAGGACGGGAAACTCAGTTATGTCACCGAGGTCAATTCCGGTTGCCCCAGCCCACGGGTGGTTGGCGGGAACGGCGAGGTGGAATGTATCGGTGAAAAGTTCCAAGGTTTCAATGTCAGAATGGATGATCGGGAGTGCAAGCAGTGCCAGATCAATTGAGTGATCGCGCAGTGCATTAATTAGGACGTCGGTGCGCTGCTCGGAGAGCCGCAGGGAGATCGTGCTGCCGAGCCCGGCAACGATTTTTGGTAGCAAATACGGGGCGAGGGTGGGAATGGCGCCCAAGCGAAGCACCGAGTCAACGCCGTGTGGGGCCGCGGCGATGGTGAAATCTGATAGGGCGTCAAGGGCGCGACGGGCGAATGGGATCAGTGAACCGCCAACCGAGGTGAGTTCGGCCCCACGTGAACCGCGTTGAAAAAGCGGAAAACCAACCGCGGATTCCAGGTCCCGAATTTGAACGCTGACCGCTGGTTGGCTGATTCCGAGCAGGTCCGCGGCCGAGCCAAAGCTACGTTCCTGGGCGACAGCGACGAAAGCTCGAAGTTGCGGGTAGGTCGGGTGCCAATGACGGCGGTCAAGGTCCATAACTCCAGTTTATACTAAACAAAAGATTATTCATTGGACTTATGAAAGATTGTGGGTCACAATTGACCAACCCAAACGCAGAAGGAATGGTTTCTATGAGTACTGAAGCACAATGTCCAGTCATCCACGGAGCAGGCGTTGGCGGAACCCAGAATGACGACTGGTGGCCCAATCAACTGAATTTACGAGTCCTTGATCAAAACCCACCGTCGGGTAACCCGATGGGTGAAGACTTTGACTACGCGAAAGCGTTCGCCACCCTTGATCTCGCTGAAGTAAAAGCCGACCTGACTAAACTCATGACCGATTCCCAGGATTGGTGGCCAGCGGATTACGGCCATTACGGCCCGTTCTTTATTCGGATGGCATGGCACAGCGCCGGCACCTACCGCACCTCCGATGGTCGCGGTGGCGGTGGCAATGGAATGCAGCGGTTCGCTCCACTGAATAGCTGGCCCGACAACGTCAACCTGGACAAAGCGCGCTCCCTCATGTGGCCGGTGAAACAGAAATATGGAAAGAGTCTGTCTTGGGCGGATCTTTTCATTCTCACCGGAAATGTCGCCCTAGAATCCATGGGCCTTGCCACTGCCGGGTTTGGTGGCGGTCGCGTCGATGTGTATCAGCCCGATGAAACCTACTGGGGGACCGAGCACGATTGGCTCGCTGACAACCGATACACCGGTGACCGAGAGCTGGAAAATCCGCTCGCTGCTGTGCAAATGGGATTGATCTACGTCAACCCGGAAGGCCCCAATGGGGTTCCCGACGCCATGGGATCCGCACGCGATATCCGGGAAACCTTTGCCCGCATGGCGATGAACGACTACGAAACGGTGGCGCTCGTCGCTGGTGGTCACACCTTCGGCAAGTCACACGGCGCAGGTGATCCCAATATGTACGTTGGGGTGGAACCTGAAGGTGCCCCACTACAAAACATGGGCCTCGGCTGGAAGAGCACCTTTGGCACCGGGAATGGTGAGTACACCATTTCTAGCGGAATTGAAGGTGCTTGGACGCCAACTCCGACGACCTGGGACAACAGCTACTTTGACACCCTCTTCGGGCACGAGTGGGAACTCACCCGCAGCCCCGCCGGTGCGCAACAGTGGATGCCCACAGACGGTGCGGCAGCCGATGCTGTGCCCGACGCTCACAACCCTGACAAGCGTCATGCACCCATGATGACAACGGCCGATATTGCACTCCGGGTTGATCCCATCTACGAAGGAATCTCCCGACACTTCCACGAGAACCCGGCCGAGTTCGCCGACGCGTTTGCCAAAGCGTGGTTAAAACTTACCCACCGGGATATGGGCCCAATCTCACGCTACGTTGGATCTGAAGTTCCGACTGAAATCTTCATTTGGCAGGATCCCGTTCCCGCTGTTGAAGGCGCACTGATTGACGAAGCAGACATTGCAACGCTCAAGGCGACGGTGTTGGCCAGCGGATTAAGTGTTTCCGAACTGGTCGCAACCGCATGGGCTTCAGCATCGACTTTCCGCGGCACCGACAAACGCGGTGGCGCAAACGGGGCCCGGATTCGTCTGGAGCCTCAGCGGGATTGGGCGGTCAACAACCCGGCCCAACTCGCCAAGGTGCTGGGAGTACTTGAGGGAATCGCTGCGGAATTCAATGCGGGTTCCAAGACGGTCTCCATGGCTGACTTAATTGTTCTCGCCGGTTGCGCCGGTGTTGAAAAAGCGGCCAGCAATGCGGGCGAGTCGGTCACCGTTCCCTTCACCCCGGGTCGCACCGACGCCACCCAAGAGCTGACCGACATTGAGTCGTTCGCGTTCCTGGAGCCGTTCGCTGACGGATTCCGTAATTACCTAGGCAAAGGTTTGGACCGCCCGGCTGAGAAGTTGCTCGTCGACAAAGCGAATCTGCTCACCCTTAGCGCCCCGGAAATGTCGGTGCTGGTTGCCGGTATGCGTTCCATGAATGCGAACTTTGACGGTTCACAGGTAGGTGTGCTTACCGAACGAGTGGGGTCGTTAACCAACGACTTCTTTATTAACACGACCGGGATGGCAACGAAATGGAAGCCCGTCTCCGCAGATACCGAGAACACAGACGATGCTGACCTGTTCGAAGGCACCAACCGCGCAAGTGGCGAACTGTCGTGGATGGCGAGTCGAGTGGACTTGGTCTTTGGTTCAAACTCGCAACTGCGCTCAATCGCTGAGGTTTATGCGGGCAGTGATGCACAGGGCAAGTTTGTCTGCGACTTTATTTCCGCGTGGAACAAAGTCATGATGCTGGACCGCTTTGAGTTGGTGTAACTAAGTTCAGATGTCAACGTGAAAGGCGCCGTGGGTTAATCGCTCAGGGCGCCTTTCTCGTTCTAAGCATCCAGTTCTGGTTCTTCATCGGTTTCGATCATTGTTTTGGCGCCGGCGAGCACGCCAACGGCCTTTAGGCCATAGGCAACAAATGGACCTACGAGCACGGCGAAGAGAACAGTCCCAATCCCCACTACTCCACCAAGGAACCAACCAATGGTGAGGGCGCCGACCTCAATCCCTAAGCGCACCCGGGCAACGGGCCAGCCGGTTCGATCGTGAATTCCGGTCATCATGCCGTCGCGCGGACCGGGCCCAAGGTTGGTGGTGAGGTAGAGCCCACTACCAATTCCAACACAGGCAATCCCGGCAATGACAACGAGAAATTGCACGAACGTGTTTGTTGGGTGCGGCAGGATCGTGCTCATTACTTGCAGTGAGGTGGCAATCACGATCGCGTTGGCAATGGTGCCAAGACCGGGACGTTCCCTCAGTGGAATCCACAGCAGGAGCACGAAAACGCTAATAATGAAAGTTGTCACACCAATATTGAGTCCGGTTCTGACCTGGAGGCCTTGGGCAAAAACAGTCCAAGGACCAACACCAAGATCCGCGATGACCAGCAGCGCTTCACCCGTGCCGAAAATCCACAACCCGCTGATCAGGATGGCTAGGGTGCTTGGCCGGGAACTCCACCGCGAATCAGAGCGCCAGCGGGTGACCGGGACACTGCGTGATGGGGTGAGAAATCCTGGTAAAAATGGCATTTTTCGCTCGTGAACTCCCAAGGTGGGTTAGGTTGTTACCGTGTTGTTATCAAAATATGGACCGACCGCACGGGGACTCATTGCGTTAGCACTGGTAGGAACTCTAGTGACCGCTTGCGGTGGAGGAGGTGAGACCGCGGCCACCTCATCTGGTGTGCCGACCACCGTCGAAGTCACCGGAACCCAGCAACTCATGATCGACCAGCAAATCACGGTTCTGGATCAGAAGTTGGTGTATCCCAAAAAGGGCGCCGCTCAAGTCTCCAGCATGATCACCACCCTTGAACCTGGGCAGGAAACTGGCTGGCAACTGCACCCGGTTCCGGTATTTGTTTATGTTCTCAGCGGTACCTACACCGTTGAATACGAAGCGGGTGTCACGAAAGAGTTTCCCGCCGGCAGTTCAACAATGCAGGCGATGAAGACTAATTACAACGGGACAAATAAAGGCGAGGAATCGGTTCAACTGCTCACCGTGTTTATGGGTGCGAAAGGCAAAAAAAACACTCTGATGCGTTAAGTCGGTTGGTAGTCTAAATCGGTTTTTGTTGCCAATTTTCCAAGTTCAATCTGAATCGCATTATTTTTCGTGAGGTAGTTCTTGGCCCCCGTATCCCCGGTCAACTCGTTGATGAGTGCGGTCCAGTGCTCGCGCCCGATCACAACAGGGTGTCCTATTTCACTCTCGTACGTGGCCTGAATGAGGCGACCTTCCTGGTGGATGAATTCGGCGAGGGCTTCGGCATTGAGTCCAATGTGATCCACCAGAGTGATCACTACTCGATCCACGTCCAGTTCCTCTGTGGTGAGGTAGGCAAGTCCCGCACGCAGACTCGAGGCCATCCCGGTGGCAAAGTCAGGATTTTCAATCACCGTTGCTCGTGGTACTTCACCCATCCAGGCACCGAGTACGACGTAGACATCCGTGATACCGGCCTCACGTAGGAGCCGGACGCTTGCGTCCACGAGACGTTCGCCTTTAAAAACAAATGGTGCTTTGGGTCCACCAAATCTTTGGCCACTTCCGGCAGCTAGGACCAAGCCGGCGAGTCCGCGGGATTCAACTACGAGTGAGGGAGGGGGTGACGAATCGGCCATGCTCCACCATAATGTGGGAACTATGCCAGCCAGTGTTCACCTTGCCGCAGTGACCGAGTCAACGATAGATGCTCAAGCCGTCAAAGCCTTGGTGAGTGATGCAACGACCGGAGCGCTCGTTTTATTCAGCGGTGATGTCCGCAACCACGACCATGGACGAGTTGTGATTTCCTTGACATATGAAGGACACCCTTCTGCGCAGGAAGTATTAGAAACGGTGGTCAATGACTTTGCGGCCGAATCCAACGTCACAGCAATTGCAGCGGTTCACCGGATCGGTGAAATCCCGCTCGGTGAGGCTGCACTCGTTGTTGCCGTGGCAAGTTCACACCGGGGTGAGGCTTTTGCGGCTGCGAGTGCTTTAGTGGATCTGATAAAAGAAAAACTCCCAGTGTGGAAACACCAATTTTTTGCTGATGGCACTGATGAATGGGTGAATTGCGCGTGAGTGAAACCAAACAATTCGCCGTTCCACTACGTGATTGCCGGGATTGAGTCAGCCCAAGCAGCCGGCCTTACCCCGCTAAAAGTTGATGCGGTTTTCTTAAGGGCATCAGTGGACTTGAGGGTGAATGCGAATTTATCCCGGCACCTAGTCGGGGATCTGCGCCAGCCGAAGGGTTTTACGTCAACGGTGGACCTGCAACGGTGGGAATTATTGCGAGAGCGAGACGTCCGTTTTGATCCGCATGTGATCGACTGTGACTGACAGCCGATGGTCATTGAGAAACTGCCTTATCATCCGCCAGAAAATGGCGGCAAGACATCAATGTGTTGCCCCGGATGAACATCGCAGTCGCCGGATCTTCCCAATGAATGACCATCGACAATAAAAGAGCATTGTGGAATGACAGAGGCTAAAGCAGGTACTTGCTGAATCAATTCGGCTTTGATTTGGGCGAGGGTGCCCGCTTCAACGGTGAGTGAACTGCGTTGTGCTGCATGCCTTGCGGCTGCATAGAGGTTCACGCTGATGCTCAACGCGGGGCTCCTAGGTGAATTGGTCCATGGGTGTGCGTGAGTGACTCACCTGATCCACCCCAACGGTGTTG
>Ga0105052_10005045_pt1 | contig 14126 bp, 2 predicted proteins | sample FRY03_FD_78094 | JGI IMG/M metagenome (GOLD analysis project Ga0105052, IMG submission 78094) | Freshwater microbial communities from Lake Fryxell liftoff mats and glacier meltwater in Antarctica - FRY-03 | ecosystem: Environmental > Aquatic > Freshwater > Ice > Glacier meltwater ... | reverse complement strand
TCCATCCGGCGGCTTCTCGTGCGTGAGTCCGATGCGGTGCGCCAGCTCGGGAATTGTGCAGGGCAGGTGATTGTAGCACATGCCCATCTTGCGCGACTTGGTCTGCATCCAGAACCGAAGGTTAAACGGGCCATCGTTGTTGGCCTCCGGCATCCTCTGCGCCGCGAGGTTCCTGCACTCGCAAAGACGTCTTTACTGAAGGGTGCCCTGGTTTCCACCCCACACACACCGCCCGAATTCAACTGTCAAGAATTAGTATTACCAGAATTGGAATTTTTTAACTGAACTCTGAGTAAAGTAGACTTTTGTATTCACTTTACTCAGGGTTCAGTAAAATATTCGAGCAACGGCTGTCTGGTGCAGAGGTGCTGTATGTTAATGCAAAGAACGTAGAGGAAGTCCGTGGGACTCAGCAGTGGGCGGGCGAGAGGGCTCGAGCACAAAGGTGCCCAGAGCTCCTGCGAAAACAATATGAAAGGTGAGACTGCCCAAATAACCCTGACTACGCTGAAGTCTGCTAGTCCAAGCGAAGTGCATGGCAGTTGGTGTCCTTTTTGCAGTGTCATGTCTGACGCTGCCATGTGCACACTTCCGCAACAGCCCGCAAATTCCAGCTGCTGCCAGCAGCGAGCCACAAGCCCCCGCCCGCAGCGGCGCCCGCGCCGGGAGCGAACGTCCAGGCCCCAAGCCCCCCAAAAGAGACCAGCGGCAGCAATGAGACGAATGCAACAAATGGGCACCAGCCGCTGGGCCCGGATGCACCCCCTCCAAGTCAGTTGTTCCAGGTCTCCCCTCCCCCTCGTGTGCTTCGTGCGCTCAGCATCAAAACTGACGAAAAATTGCTGTTGCAATTGCTTGCACGCAGGACAAGGCCCAATATTTTCCGCAGGATCCCACCGCGCAGCCCTTTCCCCCATATTCCACCGACCCGAAGGTGACAGCCTCGGTGCAAGTCCCGCTTAAAGTCGAAGTGGAGCGCCGAAAACGCTTGTTTTCTAACCAAGATATCATGTACAGCCCGCCCCCCCACAACATCCCCACTGGAAAATAGCCACACAACACAGCCTTTGTGACAGTTCTCCACGAAAACGTGACCCAGGGCTATGCGTGACGATGCTTGCTTTTTGCGCAGGCAACTCTTGGATTCTGAGGGCGTGACGCGGGAAATGCTGAAAGAAGCATTCTCTGAAGAGGCGGTGCTTCCGCTCAAAATGATGGATGAAAAGGACTTCGAGCCGCGTACTTGGGCGGAATGGTCGAGTATTGGCCAAATTGATGGGAAATTTGAATTCTTGCCCGCTCGTGCATTTTCGATGCCTGAGGGGATCTGGCGACCCTGCAAGGTAGTGGAAAGGATGGACCCTGACGACATGTACAAGGTGCAGTGGGCAGAAACACATGAACGATTCGAGCTCCCAAGACTTCAAATCATGTTTTTAGGGGAGGATCCGTTTATGTTCGCAAAGCGAATTGTTCGTGCGCTGCAGTCGCGTGATGTTGCTTATCAGGGGCTCTTGTATAATCTCTACATCGACAGCATGCCTGTGGAAGGAGTGCCGATGCTGGCACCAGAGCAACTGAATCGCGTGATGACCCTTGCACTCAACTCAAATCGTGTGCGGCACAAGAGCATCGACACGACTGGCATTATAGATGAGCTCAATTTCGAATACTCCCGCACGATGAATCGCATCGTGTTCGACAAAGAGCTTGAGAGCGCGAACGAGAACGAGATGATGAAAGGCATTATTGCGCCTTTACCCATGACTGGTGTAGCGCGTGAGCTGGGGGTGGTGAATGACATGCCTCCGCACGATTGGGCGCAGCAATACTGCCTCTTCAATTTCAACTCGTTCCTAACAAAGGGCGAATTGATTTCATGTATTGTCAAGACGAAAGCCGAGAATCAAAATATTATGTCAAAAAGTCTATTTGCACCGCATCCAACAAAGACAACAAAAGCAGATGAATTTGAGCAGATGGAGTTGCAGGTGATCCAGCAAACTGCCGCTTATCTCAAGGACACGTGGCTCACCTCGTTAAAGAACAGCTTGCGAAACGGACTAAAAGACGTTGGGAAGGGGTGGTTCAATCTGAACGAGACCAAACGTGAGGTCTACGACATTAGTAAGCTCAAAAAATTCATGACGATGATCAATTTTATGATGCAGGATACGTTGCGATCGATGACAGAGGAGTCGATGGCGAGCTACTCGAATTTCATTTGCGGCGCAGTTTCGTATGAAGTCAAGATTGAGGACATTGGAAAGGTCGAAAGCAAGTCAACAGGCGCTAGTAGCATGAAGTGGCCATTGTTCAAATTAGAATTGATTCTCAATCCTGATGGAACTGTAGATATTGGCAGCAATGGCCTTCCTATTCCATTTGAGCAGTTTGTGCAAATGCCTCTTGCACTGTTCGACAAAGCGCTGGCGTCCGTTTCAGACATCCCGCAGCTGGAACCAATGGTTGTCGACAAGATTTTCTGGAGCTCAAAGCCCAAGCTTGCCAGCGTGCATGCTGAGGAACCTGGCGCTAAGAAGCTGCGTGAGAAAATGAAGGTTGCCTTGGAAACAGCGCTTGTCCCCATGAAGGAATATATTGGACGCTTTGCAGAGTTCCAGGAGATCTTGAATACGGATCCGGAGGAATTTGTTACAAACTTCATGACAGAAGGGGTCAGTGCAGACGCTTTGAGGAAAAAATTGACGAATCTGTTTGAGCTGAAGGCGAGTATTGAGGATCGCATTCCGATTTCGATCCAGGTTGGTGCATTCGAGCTGAGCCTCGGCAGCATTCGGACAGCTTTGCAGAATCGATATCAAAATCTTATCACAATGTTCTTACAGCGAGTCTCTGAAAAGACAAAGGCAACCTGCGATGAGCTCATGAAGCGTTCAGATGCATGCAACAAGACCCTGAAAAAAGAATGTGAGGACATAGAGCAGGTGACTGGGCTCAAAGATTTCATGCAGGAGCTTCCAACATTTGTTACAGAAATCGACCAAGATATTCGTACGGTTTTACAGAGTTACGAGCTGCTTGATGAGTACAAATTTGAATACACAAAGGATGACACGAAGCGGAGGTGGAATGTCTACAGTATTCCGTTGAAGATATCTCAAGGCTTGGACTACGCGCACAACAGCATCAAGTCCGATAAAGAAAGGTTCGAGCAGGAGATGCTCGAGGCGCAGGAGGATTTTGCATCTGAAATTCAATCTCTCACGACTGTGATCAATGGATTTTCAAAATACAGCGACCTTTCAAAGGTCAGGGAAATTTCCGAAAACGTTGTCAGCATCAACCAGAAACTCAAGGACGCCAATGCTAACTCGGTATTATTCAATTCCAGGGAAATTATGCTCGAGCGCCCTATGACAGACTACAATGCGCCTCCGCACGACCTGTCGAAGGTGCAAAAAGCCTTTGAGCCCTACTCAAGCTTTTGGATTGCAGCAAACGATTGGAGCTCGAATCAATCGGTTTGGATGGATGGCAAGTTCAACATCCTAGATCCCGAACAGGTGGATAATGTTTCGCAGTCGTGTTTCCGCGCCGTGTTCAAAGCGTCAAAATTCTTTGAGGGCAAAGTTCCAGAGCTGGCAGAATCTGCCATGAAAATTAAAGAGGAGATCGACTCCTTCAAAGAGTACTCGCCGTTGGTGCAGGCGCTCAGACAGGCTGGTATGCGTGGTCGCCATTGGCAACAACTTACAGATGTTCTGGGCTTCGAGTTGAAGCCCGACGACACTTTTACTTTGCGTAAGGGTCTGGAGGAGTTTCATCTGCAAGATAAACTGGACCAAATCGTAAAGATTTGCGATATTGCCGGCAAGGAGTTCGGTATCGAGCAGGCCTTGAACAAGATGGATGGCGAATGGAAAGGCTTTGAACTCGGTGTTAAGGCGTACAGGGACACTGGAACCTACGTGCTGGGTGGCTGGGACGAGATCTTCCAGCTGCTTGACGATCATATTGTCATGACGCAAGCAATGACTTTCTCACCTTTCAAGGGCCCATTTGAGGAGCGCCTGGGCAACTGGGAGCATGGATTAAAACTCTGCTCTGATATTTTGGAGCAGTGGCTTGCCTGCCAGAGAAATTGGATGTACCTTGAGCCTATTTTTGCCTCAGATGATATTCAAAAACAGCTGCCCACTGAATCGAAGCGGTTCCAGACCGTGGACCGCAACTGGCGTAAATTCTCCGCCGAAGCTTTCAAAACTCCCGCACCGCTCCAGCTTTGTAACTCTGAGCGAATGCTGAACACGTTTTCGGAATGCAACAAGCTTCTTGACATGGTAGCTAAAGGACTCTCCGACTACTTGGAAACAAAACGTGGAGGATTTGCTCGTTTCTACTTCTTGTCGAATGACGAGTTGCTGGAAATCCTTTCTCAAACACGCGACCCCCTTGCTGTTCAGCAACACCTGGGCAAGTGTTTCGAAGCAATTGATCGATTGAATTACCAGGGTGAGGGCCCTGGAATGACATGGACTGCTATGAACTCGGCCGAGAAGGAGAACGTGCAATTTGACACTGGGGTGCCCGTCAAAGGCAACGTAGAGTTTTGGTTGTCGGCAGTCGAGTCGATGATGAAGAGGAGCATCAAAACCACAGCGAAGAATTCCGCAGACGATTATAAGGTCAATCCTGGCGGTCGCAAGCAGTGGGTGCAGGATTGGCAAGGCCAGCTTGTGCTGGCTGGTAGCCAGTTCTATTGGTCTATTGAGATGGAGGAGGCAATGGTTCAAGGGGGCAATGCAGGGCTGAGAACGTACTTTGATAAAATGCTCATGCAGTTACAGGAACTTGTTGAAATTGTAAGGACCAATCCTCCTTATTTGACCACTGTCACGCTGGGAGCGCTGATGACCATTGATGTGCATGCACGAGACGTGACTTTGAAAATGTGTGACGAAGGACTCGAAGATCCCAAGGATTTCTCCTGGGTCAGTCAACTCCGATACTACTGGGAAGACAGGGAGGACCTGGCGGGCCTTGGGTCCCCTGGCTTCATTGTCAGACAAATCCAAGCATCGTTCCCTTATGGAATGGAATATCTGGGCAACACTCCGCGTCTAGTCATCACGCCCCTAACCGACCGGTGCTACATCACACTGACTGGCGCAATGGATCTTTTGCTTGGTGGTGCCCCCCAGGGACCGGCAGGAACCGGAAAAACTGAGACTACCAAGGATCTTGCAAAGGCTCTTGCCAAACAGTGCGTCGTTTACAATTGTAGCGATAGTCTCGATTATCTAGCCATGGCCAAGTTCTTCAAGGGGCTTGCCAGCTCTGGTGCTTGGGCATGCTTTGACGAGTTCAATAGGATCACCGTCGATGTTCTGTCTGTCGTTGCCCAGCAGATTATTTGCATCCAGAAGGCTGTGCAGCAGAAGCTCACGCGCTTCGTTTTCGAGGGTTCGGATATTAGCTTGGATCCTGCCAATGCAGTTTTCATCACCATGAATCCTGGCTACGCCGGGAGGGCTGAGCTTCCAGACAACCTCAAGGCCCTCTTCCGACCTGTAGCTATGATGGTTCCCGATTATGCACTCATTGGGGAGATTTCGCTCTTCTCTTTTGGTTTTGCGGACCCCAGGCCAGCCTCCAAGAAAATGGTTGGCACATTCACGCTCTCATCCGAGCAGTTATCGGCGCAGGACCACTACGACTTTGGTATGCGTGCAGTAAAGAGTGTCATCAATGCGGCTGGTCTTCTGAAGCGAGCCGATCCCGATGGGAATGAGGAGACACTGGTCATGCGCGCGCTTCTTGACGTCAATCGGCCAAAGTTTTTGAAAGATGACCTCATCTTGTTCCAGGGTATCATCAGCGATTTGTTCCCAGGAACCACGGAGCCAGCACGAAGTTACGGCGCGCTGACGGTTGCCCTAGAAAATCGATGCAAACAAAATAATCTGCAGGCTGTGGATGCTTTCACAGGCAAGTGTATTCAGTTGTATGAAACAACCACAGTTCGGCACGGCCTTATGCTTGTCGGCCCAGCCGGTGGTGGCAAGACTGAGGTCATCAAGATTCTGGCAGAGGCATTGTCCGAATGTAACGGCATTGAAAAATTCGTCACAACCAGGCGATATATCATGAACCCGAAGTCAATCACGATGGGGCAGTTGTATGGCAGCTTCGATGAAAACACACACGAGTGGACCGATGGCATTCTGTCAACAATGGTGAGGCAGTGCACGTATGAAGACAACGAGGATAAGAAGTGGGTTGTCTGCGATGGTCCGGTGGATGCGATCTGGATTGAAAACATGAATACTGTTTTGGACGACAACAAGAAACTCTGCTTGGTCAGTGGGGAAATCATCAAGCTCTCTCCCCACATCTGTATGCAATTTGAAGTGGAAGATCTGTCGGTAGCATCACCAGCTACCGTCAGTCGATGCGGCATGATTTTTGTTGAACCTTCGGCTCTTGGAGTGAAGGTGCTCTGCTCGTCATGGATTGAGCGGCTGCCCGCCCCCTTCAAGCCCTCGGCAGACAAATTTGAAAAGTTGTTCGACGCATTTGTCGACAGCACCTTGCTGTACCTCCGCAGAAACTTGGTGGAGATTTGCCCGACTGTTGACAATTGTCTCGTCAGGGGCCTTTTCAAGATCCTCGACGCCCAAATTGCCTTGTACTTGAAGCCAAATGAGGAAGGAGACGAAGATGCGGACAAGGGAAAACCAGAGGAAGTTGTCAATGGATCTTTTATTTATGCTTTGATCTGGTCCATCGGTGCCACTTGTGACCACAACGGGAGGCCCAAGTTTGACAAGTTTATTCGTGAAACTGCGCAGGAGAAGGGCTTTGGTACCCTCATTCCTGGCAAGGGTGACGAATCAGAATCGTGCTATGATATGCAATTCTATCTCAAAAATAGGAAGTGGTGCGGTTGGTTTGACACTCGAACCCCGTTTGTGCTGGATGCCAAGACTCCCTTTTCGGACATTGCTGTGCCGACGCTCGACACTGTGCGAATGGCGCACGTCGTCGAAATCCTTGCCTTGCAAATGAACATGGTTCTGTGTGTTGGTGCCACAGGAACAGGCAAGTCAGTTGTAGTCAACGAACGTCTTGGCAAGGACATGCCTGAAAGTTTTCTCCCCAAATTCCAGTCATTTTCTGCTTCGACCGGCTGCAACATGGTTCAGGACCAGATCGATGTTGTCATGGACAAGCGGAGGAAGGGAATCTTTGGGCCGCCACTGGGCAAGAAGATGCTTATCATTGTTGACGACCTCAACATGCCTGCCAAAGAAGAATATGGAGCGCAGCCACCCATCGAAATTATCCGTCAGTGGATGGACCACAAGGGATGGTATGATCGCAAAACATTTGAGTTCAGGAATCTCGTGGATATCAGCTTCATCGGTGTCATGGGCCCGCCTGGCGGTGGGCGCACAGCACTCACCAACAGAATAATGCGCCAGTTCAACATTCTTGGATTCCCTGAGATGGGCCTTCAGTCTCTCACCACAATTTTCTCTACCATTTTTTCGACGTGGATCAATTTCAATTGGCAGAACTCTCCCAATTTTGAGGAGTTCAAGGGCTTGACTGCGAAAACGGTGACTGCTACAAACAACATTTTCAAGCAGGTTCTCAAGGAAATGCTCCCCACCCCCGCAAAGGCTCACTACGCCTTCAACCTCCGTGATCTTGCCAAAGTGTTCCAGGGATGTCTGGGCTCAGACGTCAAGGATTTGACTGCCCCTTCGGATATTGTTCGTTTGTGGATCCATGAGAGCACTCGCGTTTTCGCTGACCGTTTCATCAATGACGAGGACCGCAAATGGTTCAACGATTTGATTGTTCTTCAAGTGAAAGAACACTTCGAAATGGAATACGCGGATCTAGTTGAAGGACGCCTCATTTTCGGTGACTATATTGTGCCAGGTGCCGAACCCAAGTTGTACCAGCTCGTCCGGGATGTTCCAAAGTTGCAGAAGACAATGGAAGAGTACTTGGACGACTTCAATGCTGCTACCACCAAAAAGATGAACCTTAGCATGTTTTTGGACGCGATTGAACATGTTTCAAGAATTTGTCGCATCATCCGAAACCCCATGGGTAATGCATTGCTGCTTGGGGTTGGCGGTAGTGGCAGACAAAGTCTGACTAAACTTGCCGCTTTCATCTCCGACTACAAGTGCTTTTCCATCGAAATTGCGAAGGGATACGGCAAGAACGAATGGCGCGAGGACCTCAAAAAGTGCCTCAAAAGTGCTGGCGTGGACAACGAGCCAATTGTCTTTTTGTTTACCGACACCCAGATTGTCAAAGAGTTTTTTATGGAAGACATCAACGGCATCTTGAACAGTGGCGATGTGCCCAACATCTATGCCAACGACGAAATTGAGGTGATTGGCGGCGTCATGAGACCTGTCCTTGCGGCGTTGGGTCTTGCCCAAACCAAAGCAGTCATTTGGTCTTCCTACTTGAAGCGCGTCATGAGCAACCTTCATGTAGTTCTTGCATTCAGTCCCGTAGGCGATGCCTTCAGGACTCGCTTACGAATGTATCCCGCCATGGTCAACTGCTGCTCTCTCGACTGGTTTGCTGAATGGCCAGATGAGGCACTGATGAACGTGGCGCAGCAGAAGCTGAATGACATTGAGTTTGAATCGCCCGAAATTCGCCAGGGTGTATACGACATGTGTACGACTATCCATCTTGGTGCCGCTGCTGCTTCGGCGAAATACCTCGCCGAGATGGGGCGACACAATCACGTGACACCCACCAGTTACCTCGAATTGCTGAATACATATCGCTTGCTATATGCTACCAAGCGGGAAGAGGTGATGAAGGCCAAATACAGGCTTGAAGTTGGTCTAGATAAGCTCATTAGCACCGCAGAGACGGTCGCAGTCATGCAGGTGGAGCTCGCTGACTTACAGCCAGTCTTGGAGGTGAAGAGCAAGGAAGTTGACGAGTTGATGATTGTTATTTCGAAGGATAAGGCAGACGCTGAAATTACTGCAGCATCATGTGCAGAGGAAGAGAAAAGCGCGACTGAAAAAGCCACTGTTACGAAGGCCATTGCCGATGATGCACAGCGTGACCTTGACGAAGCACTGCCAGCATTGGATGCTGCGGTGGCGTCGCTCAAGAGTTTGAAGAAAGAAGATATCGTCGAAGTCAAATCGCTCGGGAAACCTCCAGCTGGAGTTGTGATGGTGATGGAAGCAGTGTGTGTTATGTTCGAACTCAAGCCTGAAAAAGTCAAAGACCCCAACGACCCAATGAAGAAAATCGATGACTACATGGGTATCGTCAAAAAGCAGGTCATCAACGATCCGGCTAAATTTTTGGATAATCTGTTCTCGTTTGACAAGGACTCCATCAAAGACAGCACTATCTCCAGAGTCCAGAAGTACATTGACAATCCTGAATTCACACCCGACTCTATTGCAAAAGTGTCAAAGGCTTGCACCTCCATCTGCTTGTGGGTCAATGCAATGTACAAGTACTACCATGTCGCAAAAATGGTAGAGCCCAAGAAGAAGCTTTTGGCAGAGGCCCAGGCAGAACTGGACGAGACACTCGGGAAGCTTGCTATCACTCAGAAAGAATTGAAGGATGTGCAAGACCGTGTTGCCATGCTCGAAAGCAACTTCAATGCTGCTGTTGCCGAGAAACAAGCACTTGCAGATAAAGTTGCAATGTGCACTGTCAAGATGGATCGCGCCGACAAGCTCATTGGAGGTCTGGGGGAAGAGAAGATTCGGTGGCAGCAGTCGGTGAAGCAGTACGGAATTGACTACCTCAATGTTGTTGGTGATGTGCTTGCTGCATCTGGATGTGTCGGCTACATGGGTGCCTTCACGATGGGATATCGTGAGGAAATGTACCGATCTTGGCATGAAGGCATGAGCAAGGTGGGTGTGTGTCATTCTCCCGGCTGCAATCTCATTTCGGTTCTTGAGGATCCCGTTGCTGTTCGTCAGTGGCGGATTGATGGACTGCCCGCGGATGCTCTCTCAACAGAGAACGGTATCATTATCTCAAAAGCTCGTCGGTGGCCGCTTTTGATCGATCCTGAGGCACAGGCCAACAAGTGGATCAAGACGAGGCATTCCAAAGACGGACTGGCGGTGATCAAACTTAGCGATAAAGATTTGCTGAGAACTCTGGAAAATTCCATCCGCTTTGGTAAGCCTGTTCTCTTGGAAAATGTTCAAGAGGAGTTGGATGCCTCCCTCGAGCCATTGTTGCTGAAACAGCTGTACAAACAAGGAGGACAGCTCATGATCAATCTTGGAGATAGTGCCATTCCATATCACGATGACTTCCTCTTCTACATTACCACTAAGTATCGCAATCCATATTACACCCCGGAAACAGCAGTGAAGGTGACGCTGCTCAACTTTGGTATCACCCAGGACGGCCTAATACAGCAGCTTCTTGGTGCCTGTGTGCAAGAGGAGAGACCGGATTTGGCGCAGATGAAGGATCAGCTTGTTGTCAGCTGTGCTTCAATGAACAAACAAATGACGGAGCTTGAGAGCAATATCCTGAGATTACTTGCTGAGTCTACTGGTGACATTCTGGAGGATGAGACTCTGATCAACACCTTAGCAGAGTCAAAGAAGACATCTACAGAGGTGTCGTTGAAGCTCAAGGAGGCTGAGGTCACGGAAAGGGATATTGATGAGACGCGTGTCAAGTACACACCGGTTGCCTTCCGCTCGACAATCCTGTATTTTGCTGTCGCAGACATGTCTGTTATTGATCCCATGTACCAGTTCTCGTTGAATTGGTTCATGGCTTTATACAGAAAGGGCATCAACAAGGCAGAGCCATCGGATGATTTCGACCAGCGTATGGCAAACGTTATCGAATATTTTACCTTTCAGGTTTATCTCAATTGCTGCAGGAGTCTTTTTGAAAAACACAAGCTCATGTTCTCCTTCCTGATCTATTCTCGTATCGAGAATGGTGACGGAAATTTGGATCAATCCGAGTACAAGTTTATGCTGGCAGGCCCAACGTCGATCCAGACAGCTCTGCCAAAGCCTGCTGACTGGATGCCAGAAAACAGCTGGATAGAGCTCAGCAACCTGGCTAAATTGCCAAACTTCATTGGTCTGGACAAAAGTTTTGCGGAGGATCATCTTGCAGATTTCAAGAAGATGTACGAGCATGCGTCGCCACAGGACCAGGAAATGCCTGGAGAGTGGATCAAGCTCAGCTATTTCCAAAAGTGTCTTTTTGTCCGCTCGTTCCGTCCCGACAAATGCGTGCAAGCAGTTCAGAATACGGTTGCAAATGCAATGGGAGAACGATTCATCGAAGCGCCGCCCTTCGACCTTCCTGGTGTTTATGGGACAGCAAGTTCGACGATGCCCATCATTTTCATCTTGTCCTCTGGCGCGGATCCCACGGCGACGTTCCTGAAATTCGCAGATGAAATGGGCTTTGCCAAGAAATTAGATGCCATTTCCTTGGGTCAGGGTCAGGGGCCGCTAGCAGAGAAAATGTTGAGCGATGGTCAAGACCGTGGCTCTTGGGTACTCCTTCAGAATTGTCACTTGTGTGTCGCCTGGATGCCGACACTCGAGCGCTTAGTTGAGGCGTTGGACCCCGAGGTTGTGCACCGAGATTTCCGACTTTGGTTAACGAGTATGCCGTCGGCAGCTTTCCCCGTGGCTATTCTGCAGGACGGAGCAAAGGTAGTGATGGAGCCTCCCAAGGGCTTACGAACTAATGTTGTGGCAACCTATCTCACATTCGAGCCGGGCTACCTCGATGATTGCACAAAACTCACCGAGTGGCGTAAGCTTCTATTTGGCATTTGTTTCATGCACGCGATTGTGCAGGACCGACGCAAGTTCGGGCCCTTGGGCTGGAACGTGCTCTACGAGTTTGCTGCCGGAGATCTGGAATGCTGCCGCACGCAGCTTCGCTATTTCTTGAACGAGTACGAGGAAGTCCCCTGGGCTGTGCTTCAATTCCTCGAAGCGGAGATCAATTATGGTGGGCGTGTGACAGACGACAAGGACAGGCGATTGCTCAACACCATTGTCAAAACCTTCACGCGCGCAGAGCTCTTGGACAAGAAGTATAAGTTCACCGAGTCGGGTATTTATTATGCCCCGGACTTTGGAACTGTCGAAGAGTACATTCATTTTATCCGCACGTTCCCTCTGAATCCTGCGCCAGAGGCCTTCGGCTTGCATGACAACGCCGAAATTACGTGCGCCCAGAACGAATCCTACGCTTTGTTCGCGTGTCTTTTGGAGTGCCAGCCGAAATCTGCAAGTGGAGGAGGGAACCGTGATGCGGAGATTCTGGCATCTGCGGCAGATATTCTGGTGCGCATTCCCGCGGCGCTTGACCTCAACAGGGCCTTGGACGAGTATCCAACAGACTACAACCAGTCCCTTAACACAGTCATCACGCAGGAAATGACGCGATTCAACAACATGTTGAAGATCGTCAACTCGACGCTGAAGACGCTTCAAAAGGCGGTCAAGGGCACGGTGGCGATGTCTGCCGAACTTGATGCCATCGGAACCTCCATCTTCAACAACCAAGTGCCAAAGGGCTGGGCCAAAAGGGCCTATCCCTCTCTCAAGCCGTTGGCCTCGTGGCTCATTGACTTGGAATTAAGGCTGGCCTTCATGAACAAGTGGCTGGATGAAGGACACCAGGCGTGCTACTGGGTGTCGGGCTTCTTTTTCCCCCAGGCGTTCCTGACGGGCGGCAAACAAAACTTTGCCCGGAAGCATCAGTACGAGATCAACAAGGTGACGTTTGAGTACATCTGGAGAGACGACATCACCAAGGACTCCGCTACCTTACCCGAAGACGGTGTGTTGCTGTATGGCATGTACATGGAGGCTTGCCGCTGGGATTTCCAGGAGCACAAACTGTGCGACCCCATCCCGAAAGAGCTCTTTTGTGACGCTCCCATGTTGCATCTCAACCCAGTCTACAACCGGGAGCCTCCTGATGAAACTATTATGTACTACTGCCCCCTTTACAAAACGCTTGATCGGGCGGGTGTCTTGTCAACGACAGGCCACTCGACCAACTTCGTCTTTATGGCCGAGATCCCCACCGACTTGCCCCAGGAATTCTGGATTAAGCGCGCCGCAGCTCTCTTTTGAGCACTCAAATTCTAGATTTGCTCGCGATGGCGAATTGTAGAATGCAGGCCTCGTCTCAAGTGGACTCTCGCAGCGACGGTTGCACTCTTTGTTCTCGGGGGCCAGCGCAAGAGAGCAGCTCGTCGTGGCGTAATTTTATAATAAAACAACTTTTTGAACAATTCACTCTTGTAGTTTCTGTAGAATGTGTTGATTCGCGTGTAATACATAGATTTGCCCGGTCATGCACTGAAAGTTTGTAGGTACATCAGATTAGCTTAGATCCCAACACTTTTGAATGCATAGAAATACTGTACTGACGTATGAAAATGTGCATCCAATTCCTGACACTAGAATTTTTACCAGCTGAATCTTACGTTTCGAAAGACGACTGTTGAATCATATGGACTCCAACCCACCATGGGGTGGCTACCAGCAGCCCAACCGACCGAGCAAATCAATGTTTCGCATAGATGACCAAGCAAATCTATCTTTTGCAAACTGATGAACATATTTTACAGAAATTACAAGAGGGGATGTTGAAAAAAAAGTTGTAGATGGTAAATTACGTCTACAGGTAGCGCAACCCAACATCGGGTGGTAACGAGTAGTGATGAGTAAAGCCTGATTTGTCCCCTGAGGGTGACAACACTGTGCGGGCCCTCTACATTGCTCAGTCTCGACAAAAGAGCCCTGTTATGGTGGGCATCTTTCGTGAAAGAGACCTAGTCATATAGGCAGGCCACAAGTACTTGCCACTCCACGTCACAATGAAAAGAGCCGCCCATTTTTTTCAAAGCAAATCCCCTCCAATTGCAACGACAGTACGATCTCTCCCCCCGCCCCCCCCCCCCCCCCTCCCGAGCCCACCTCATCAACAAGCTTCTCGAGCGTCACCCCTATCGCCCCCGCCTTCTCCAGAGCAGCTAATACCCGACCCCCTGTATCCCCCCCCCCCCCCCCCCCCCCCCCCCCCCCCCCCCCCCCCCCCCCCCCCCCCCCCCCCCCCCCCCCCCC
>Ga0105052_10005043_pt1 | contig 14130 bp, 11 predicted proteins | sample FRY03_FD_78094 | JGI IMG/M metagenome (GOLD analysis project Ga0105052, IMG submission 78094) | Freshwater microbial communities from Lake Fryxell liftoff mats and glacier meltwater in Antarctica - FRY-03 | ecosystem: Environmental > Aquatic > Freshwater > Ice > Glacier meltwater ... | reverse complement strand
GAACCTATAAAACAAAAAACAGTTGCAAGAACGTTCTTGCAACTGTTTAATTAATTATTTTTGTCTAATAATCTGTATCGATTATTTAGGACGGGACATATTTCTAACGCCTAATTTGGGTTTAAAAAAAATAGAATAGGTTGCTTTTTATTGCGGTTATCCTAAAGTTCAGAGGATGTTATTTGTTGAAAATAACATTCTCTTGTTCCAAAACCCGGATAAATGTGGTTCTTTTTGTCAATTCTTTCAACTTGGAAGCGCCCACATAAGTACAAGTGCTTCTAATGCCGCCAAGAATATCTTTTAGCGTTTCAATGACATCGCCCTTGAAAGGAACTTGAACTGTTTTTCCTTCACTGGCGCGGTATTCGGCGACACCGCCCACGTGTTTGTTCATCGCCGTTTCCGAACTCATTCCGTAGAAATTTTTGTATTTTTCACCTTCATTGTCAATCAATTCGCCACCACTTTCGGTATGTCCGGCGAGCATTCCGCCCAGCATCACAAAATCTGCACCGGCACCAAAAGCTTTTGACACATCGCCTGGAGTAACACATCCACCATCGCTGATAATGTGGCCTCCTAAACCGTGGGCAGCATCGGCACATTCGATAATAGCTGAAAGTTGGGGATAACCAACACCTGTTTTAACCCTTGTGGTACAAACGGAACCGGGACCAATTCCCACTTTTACGATATCGGCACCCGCCAACAATAATTCTTCGACCATTTCTCCAGTAACCACGTTTCCGGCAATAATTACTTTATCTGGATATTGGTTGCGGGCTTGTTTGAGGAAACTCACAAAATGCTCTGAATAGCCATTGGCCACATCGATGCAAATGAATTTTAACTGTGGATTTTGTTCAAATATTTCACCGATTTTTTTGAAATCATTTTTCCCGGTTCCAGAACTCACGGCAATGTAATCCTGAATATTAGCGGGAGCATTCTTCATAAATTCACTCCATTGTTGAAGGGAATAATGTTTATGGATAGCCGTAAAAAGTTTTTCTTTGGCCAATGCCAATGCCATTTCAAAAGTGCCCACAGTATCCATATTGGCTCCCATAATAGGAACTCCTGACCAAGAAGCGGAACTATGCAAAAACTTAAATTCCCTATCTAGCGAAACCTGCGAACGGCTCTTCAAAGTGGAGCGTTTGGGTCTAATCATTACATCTTTAAATCCTAGTTTAAGTTCGTTTTCTATTCTCATTTTTTTTAAATATTTTATAGGACTGTCCACTAAGCGAACCAAGTTTTATTTTTAGCCACGAATTACACCAATTTCCACGAATTAGCCTATAACTTTAAAGAATTAATGAAATAGTACTTCTAGTTTTTATGAATTAGTGCTAATTCGTGTAATTCGTAGCAAAAAAACAGCGAGGGTACAAATAACGGATAGTCATCATATTTTATCCTAACAAAGGTATTATTTTAAAGAAAAATCAGTTAAAAATTACCGTTAAATATTCGAGGGTTCGTCAATAAATGTTGGTTGACAAAACTATTTTGTGGCAGGAATAAAAAAATCCGAAGCCAGAGACTTCGGATGGTTTTAAATCTGCAATTATTTTTTAACCCAACACGTGCGAGGCCAGGACTATTTGCACGTCATAAACATTGACCGATTTGTTGAATTGTTTTCTAATACTTGGTTGCGTTTCGCTGGAAACCCAAATTTTAAGTTCTGCATCCAAATCAAAAGTGCCCGCTGTCTCAATACTAAATCTGGAGATACTTTTGTAAGTGATGGATTTGTATTCGACCTTGGTGGCGGTCAAACCTTGTTTTTCAACTAATATTAAGCGTTTTGTGGTGAAGATAAATACATCGCGAATGAGTTTAAAACCCAATTCTATTTCTTCGCCTTCAATTAATAATTTCCCATAGTCTTTGACTAAACTTTCTTGGCTTACTGCTCCTGCGTTGCCGATCAATGCTGAAAAAAATCCCATAATTGTATTTTTAATTTGTTGTTTTTACGTGGTTCATTTTATATTTCAAAAGTAAACTTTTAATGGCAGTTTTATAATAAAAACTTAACTATTGTTTTGGGTTTTATTGTGCTGATGTTGAGGTTTAGTTCTTTTATCAAGTCATTTTTTCGAAACATTATCATTCAATTAACATCGAGGAATATGCGGTTTTAAGGTAAAAGAGTAATTTTACTAAAATCAGAAATTTAAAATGAAATATACGATTCCCATTTCAATATTAGAATTAGCAGTAATTACACAAGACAGCGACGCAAGGGCAACATTAGAAAAAACAAAAGAGGTTGCCCAGTTAGCAGACCGTCTGGGATACAAACGATTTTGGTTGGCCGAGCATCACAATATGGCGCACGTTGCCAGTTCCGCAACGGTAGTTTTGATAGGGTATATTGCAAGTCAAACTCAAAATATCCGCGTAGGTTCAGGTGGAATAATGTTGCCGAACCATTCTCCCCTTATTGTAGCGGAACAGTTTGGGACATTGGAAACTCTATATCCAAAGAGGATTGATTTGGGGTTGGGAAGAGCGCCCGGAACCGACGCTATGACCGCACAAGCCATTCGACAAGATTTTTACGAGCAATCCCAACAGTTTCCGCAAAATGTGACAGCATTACAAAACTTTTTTTCTGTAGAGAATGCCGCGGCAAATGTGCGCGCTTTCCCGGCTGAAGGGACAAAGGTTCCAATTTGGATTTTGGGCTCAAGTATGGATAGTGCAGCTTTGGCTGCAGCCAAAGGTTTGCCCTATGCTTTTGCAGGACATTTTGCCCCGAGACAAATGCAGCAGGCTTTTGAATTTTATCGCGATAATTTTCAGGCTTCAGAATTCTTGGAACATCCCAAAACAATGGCTTGCGTCAATGCAATCGCAGCCGATACGGATCACGAAGCTGGAATCCTGTCGACAAGTTTGTATCAAATGTTTAGAAATTTAGTGCAGAATAATAGAAAACCTTTGCAACCTCCAGTAGATTCATTGAGTCATCTTTTGAGTGAAATGAGTGAAGAAGCCCGTTTTCATGTCAACCAAATGACGGCTTGTTCGTTTGTGGGAAGTACACAGAAATTGGCCAGGGAATTAAAAGAATTTATCCGTTATTCCCGTGTTGATGAGTTGATGATTAACAGTCCCATATACAATCAGCAGGATAAATTGAAGAGTTTACGTTTGCTTAAAGATGTAGTAGACGGCATAAATGATTCCCATTAAAATAGGAAATTTAGGCGGCAGAAATGCTGTTCAAAAATTCTTTGGTAATTGGTTTTACCTGAAAGGCCGTCAAGTTTTTATCCATTTTAGCTCGCGCAATGTCATTTTCGTCAATGCTGGAGGAAATGATGAAAATTTTGCAATATTTTCTCAGTTTAGCGGGCAACTTGTCATAGGCTTCTAAGAATTCGAAACCGGACATTCCTGGCATATAAATATCTACAAAAATAATTCGGGGCAACAAAGAAATATTGTCCTGATTGTCTTGTAAGTTTTTTAAAGCATCCGCAGCAGCAACATACTCTATCACATTTTTACCAAAATTATTTTTAATAATTAGACGTTTTGTGATATAGAGGTCAATGACATTGTCATCAATAATCATAACTTTTTCAAATTTTGGTACTAATTGTTCCATTATGGCTTCAAATTTTTTAATGTGATATTGAACACAGCTCCTTTTCCTTCTTCGGAATGAACTTCAATGGAACCCTGCAATATTTGGATGGTATCTTTCACGATATATAATCCAATTCCAGAACCGTTATTTTTGCCAGCGATGCGAAAAAACATATCAAATATTTTTTCGTGATGTTTTGTCTTAATCCCGATTCCGTTGTCAATTATAGACAGAACCAACTTTTTATGATTTGATTGCCCAATAATTTTTACAAAGCCATTAGAATGATTCGTCTTTTGGTATTTTATGGCATTGGAAACTAGATTTTCCAGTATGGTATCTAAACGTAGCAAGTCAGAGTAAAAGGGTTGTTGTTCCTTGATGTCAATTTCAAAATGGATTCCTTCCGCTTCTTTCACACTTCGAAGTGAATTTACGATTTCACTTACTGTTTTCTGTAACGGAATTTGTACTATATTTAGATCGGTTCTGTTGTTGCGAGAATAACTCAGAATGTTTTTAATAAATTCATCGAGACGATTGACGCTGTTTCGAATCATTCCTGCATGTTCCAGTGTATCAGTTTCCAGACTTTCTTCTTCGATGAATGAAATCAAGCCCAGAATCGAAGTTAGGGGAGAACGCAAATCATGGGAGACGCTGTAAACAAAACGATCCAGTTCCTTATTGGTTTTGGTGAGTTCTGTATTGGTTTCGATTAATTCTGCGGCACGTTTTTCTTTTTCATCATTTTGGAAAGCAAGTTCCTTATTAGCAATAATTAATTCAGCGGCACGGTTTTCTTTTTCGTCATTTTGGAAAGCAAGTTCCTTGTTGGCAATAATTAATTCCGCGGCACGTTTTTCTTTTAAGTCATTTTGGAAAGCAAGTTCCTTGTTGGCAATGATTAATTCGGCGGCACGTTTTTCTTTTTCGTCATTTTGGAAAGCAAGTTCCTTGTTGGCAATTATTAATTCAGCGGCACGTTTTTCTTTTAAGTTGTTTTGGAAAGCAAGTTCTTTGTTGGCAATGATTAATTCAGCGGCACGTTTTTCTTTTTCATCATTCTGGAAAGCAAGTTCTTTGTTGGCGATGATTAATTCAGCGGCACGTTTTTCTTTTAAGTCATTTTGGAAAGCAAGTTCCTTGTTGGTACTTACCTTTAAATATTGTGGGTTGGCTCTTTCATATATAAGGTTGGATTCCTTTAAAATCCCCACTTTGCTTTTAAATGTTTGTTCTTCCGTTGCTTTATCATTTGGATTGAGCTCTTTTATAAGGGGATCTACCCGTGAATCTGGAATATCCACAACGTTTAATCTTCCTAAATTGCAAATTTCCTCCTGAGTCATTTGATGTGTAGTGATAGCAGCAGTACTGGCAGTCAAAATTTGATTGTCTTTTACTGTTTGAAGAGTTGCGTCCATCGGGCTATCAATTAAAGAGCAACATTTTTGTGCATTATCGTTTAATTCTTCTATCCTTTTATTTTCCGAAAGCCTATGTTCTATAAGTATTAACTCCATATTAGTGGCGTCGTGATCGACAATTAATATTTTGGGTTTTATTGATATCATTTGGCATTAAAGTATTTTTTTTCTCAGTTATGATTCAAAGTATAAATGGGATAAAATATACCATCCTAATTTTAACAAAACGCAAGCAAATATGGCAATCCTATTGGTATCAAGTTGTGTATTCTATTCAAAAATATTGATATTGTCAAGGTCTATTTTCCTTTTTTATTTATAAAAGGAACTAAAACTTAACTAGAATTATGCTTTTCTTAATTTAGGGGCATTAATGCATTTTTAATGTTTCAAAGTTGGCGATTTTAAAGTATTAAATTGTTGTAAAATTCTGTAATAGAGTTACATAATCCACTGATATTGTTTGTTATTTTGTAAGTTTATACTGTTGTCACTGCTGAAGTTTACAGCAAAATTTTGTACTATGAGTAGATGCGGAAACACTTTTTTTGGACTCGGTAAGAGAAATGCTAAAAAACCGTTATTTTTTGCTTAATTAATTTTTATTTTTTTGTCGCTATATTATGATTTCCCATTTATCAATTAGTTTTTTAGTTCATAACCTTCATTTTATTTGAATGCAAAACCCAAAGTTATAGCGAAGATTAGAAGATTTATAATTGTACGAACAGTCGCATCACATTTAAAATAAAATGAATTTACACCTTCAAACCATTATTTATTTCGTCAAACTTTACAAACAGCTCGTTGAAAAATTACCTATTTATTTTTAAGAATATAAACCTTGTTGATCAAGTCCAGTTTTGGAAAAGCTTGCAGCAATTGGGTGTAATTCAATGAATCTACTTTCGCCATAGTTTCATTGCCATAGCCAGAATATAAAGATTCCACCACATCCATACCTTTTATTACTGTACCAAAAGGAGGATAACCTTTTACCCCGCCAGCCATCACGGTATCAAGTCTTTGGTTGTTTTTTAGATTGATGAATAAGTGATCGTGTCTGGATTCCTTTCCGGCTCTGGCATAACTGATGGCTCCTTTTAAGTTGCTTTCGCGAACCGGTTCATCGGGGATTTTGTTTTCTTTCCAAAGAGCCGTTTTAGTGGAGTCAATAATTCCGAATTGTGACACAAAGTTGGGAACAACCCGGTAAAAAACAGTTTTGTCAAAAAAGTGGTGTTCCACCAATTGATAAAATCGATCCACGCCTTTTGGAGATGCGTTTCTTTGTATTTGAATGTCAAAATTGCCTTTGGAAGTTTCGAAACGGGTAACGAAATTTTCGGGTGCTTTTTTCTGAATCCATTTCGATTTGTAAACGGCTTTGGTACAGCTACGAAGCAGTAAAGTGATCAATATAATGCTTGTTTTTTTCATTTATATGGATTTAATTTTTTATTCCAACTTGTATTTGGCTTTTGTCATTTCTTCCGTTCCAATGCCAAAACCCAAAATCCATTTGCAATGGCTGAATCACTTGATGAAAACTATTTCTAGTTGCTATTTGGTTTTTGTTTGTGATTATTCCAAAATTCCAACGCGGATAAAACTGGCTGCTTGGGCATTATGGTATAGTCTGTGAAATGCTTTTTGATAGTCCGATTCCTTGGCTTCAAATATGTTGGTAAAGGTTTGCGGATTTCGGTCTGCCCACGGAAAACAAGAACTCTGGATTTGTATCATAATGCGGTGTCCTTTTTTGAAGGTATGCAACACATCCTGTAACTCAAGGGACACCTCGGTTATTTGGTTGGGAATAAAGGGTTCCGGTTTTTCGGGATTGTTGCGATACTTGCCTCGTATAATTTCACTTCGTATCATTTGCTGGAAGCCGCCATATACTATCCCCGGTTTCTTTGGGTCAGCGGGAGTATCGTTTGGATAAACATCAATTATTTTTACGATCCAGTCAGCATCTGTTCCCGTGACGGCCACTTTCAGCATAGCCAAACTGCTTCCTGCTAGGGTAAGTTCTTCGGTTAATGATTCAGTTTGATAACTCAGCACATCAGGCCGTTGCGAAGCAAAACGCTGGTCTTCGACCATATAGGATCGTATTACATCATCATTAATTTTGGCAGAATAAGGAACCGGATGAGCGGGATCTGACAAGAATTCGTCAAAAGAGTCGTCGGAAACGGGTGCCTCAAAATTTAATTCGCCGTTTGGATGAAAGTACAATGGTTTGGATTTTATATTTTTTGGAGGATAGGTGTCAAATTGTCTCCATTGGTTTGTACCAGTATTAAATAAAGTGGCTTCAGGTAAATTCAGCGGTAGCTTGTTGTTGATTAAATGGTGTTTAAAAAACCTGGCTTCTATGGTTTCCTGATAAAAAGGAGCTGTTTTTTGACCAAAATTAACATCGCCCAAAGACGCTCCACTCGAACCAGCCCAACCGCCGTGTACCCAAGGACCTACAACAAAGATGTTGGCTATGCCTGGATTTTGTTTTTCAATTGTTTGATAGGTTTTGAATGTTCCATACAAATCCTCGGCATCATACCAACCTCCAACAACCATAACGGCATGTTCGATGTTCTTGAGGTGAGGCAACAAGTTTCGTGTTTTCCAATGGGAATTGTAATCGGGATTTTCAAAGTTATGGTGAAAGTACTTGTTTCTATTTTTATAATAAACGGTTTCCGCATTTTTTAAAGAACCCATATTGAGATAGAATTGGTAACCATCGGGCGAGTCCATTTCAAAAAGAGGCGCCATATTGGTTTTTGTGGGTTGAATGTGCTCCTGAAAGTATGTATAAAATCCAAAATTTGCTGCAAGCATAAAGGCTCCGTTGTGAAAGGCATCGTCTCTTCGCAAGTCTGCAATGGGAGCTTGTGGCGAAGAAGCTTTCAATGCAGGATGCTGAGAAAGTGCGCCGGCAGAAGTATAAAAACCGGGATATGAAATGCCCCATTGTCCTGCTTTGCCGTTATTATTTTTGATATTCTTGATAAGCCATTCTATGGTGTCATAAGTATCTGAGGATTCATCAACATCTGTTTTTTTCTTCTTGACATCCAGTTGAGGTGTCATTTCTACAAATGCTCCTTCGGAAGCCCATCGACCACGCACATCCTGATAGACCACAATGTAGTTATCGCGAATCATAAAGGGATTGGGTGAAATCCTGTACCGAGCTTTGTCAACACCATAAGGAGAACAACCGTAAGGCGTTCGATTAATGATAAAGGGATGTGGTACCGAAAGGTCTTTTGGAATGTATACTTGGGTAAAAAGTTTTACACCATCCCGCATCGAAACCATATATTCTGCTTTATTGTAGTTTTCTTGGATGTATAATGAGTCTTGTGAAGGCGAATAAGGATTTTCAGTTTGTGCACTGCTTGTTAATGCACAGATAAATAGAAAGAGAACAAATACTTTTTTCATCGAGGATTGCTTTTGGTTTATTTTGGTTTGGCTAATATAACAAAATAGGAGAAAAACTATTTAGTTAAAACTTTAAAAGATTTCATCTATAAAGTATCAGTTTTTTACAACTAAAAATGATTAAAAAAGAAGGAGTAAAATTGTCTAAAACTTCTCGTCATTGGGTAACAAAAACACCAAGATTTACTGTATTGTCAAACAGGGACTGTGAAGCTTGCTTTAAATCCTTTTCTGGATGTAGTGTCAAAATTTAGGGTTCCATTTACCGCTGCAAGACGGTTTTCCACATTTAGGAGTCCATTTTTTAGTGTTATTTTGTCAGCATTTGTTCCTATACCGTTATCTGAATAATCAATTTGAATTTTATGGTCTATTTTCTTAAAGGAAAGAACAACAATACTGCATTGACTGTGCTTTTTCATGTTCACGAGCAATTCTTGCAACACTCTATAAATAATAATTTTTTTATTGTTTTCCAAAACAGAAAAAGCGATGGAATCGATCCCGTTAATTAAAACATTCACTTCATTGCTGCTGAAATTAACCATCATTTCTTTTAGATGGTTTTCAAAGTTGGGACCCGTGTCTATGGCACTATTTTCTTTAGATATATTTCGGGTTCGCTTGTATATAGTGTCCAAATTATTGAGCAGGATTTCTTTGTTATTTTCATCATCCAAGGGTTGCGTTTCGGCAAAAGTCATAACGTGATATACATCATTGGCGAGTTCGTCATGAAGCTGTTTCGAAATCCGGGTCTCGGTATTATAGCCTTCGAGCAGAATTTCTTTTTTACTTTTTTGTTTTAAATAATTCAATCCGAAAATGGCAAGGCCAATGCTGATTATCCCCAGAAATATCAATATTAATATTTGATTTTTTGAAGTGGCGATTTTTAAATTTTTCTCTACTTCTTGTGTTTTTAATAGTTGATTTTGTTCTAATTGCTGGCTAAAATCATATCTCATTTTGGCAAACTGGTTTTTGTTTTTTTGTTTGACCTTGACAATGCTGTCATTTAGTTTGAAATAGGCTTTTAAATAAGAGTTCGAGACTCTGCCATTACTTGTTGTTGCTAATAGCTCTAAAGCGATTAATCGTTCTTCTGCCAAACCCATTTTTGTGGCCTCTTGATAACTTTTTAGCGCATAATTTTGGGACAAAGCAATTGTGCTAGTGTTTGTTTTGTAATAATTGGCTAAATGGGCATAACTGCCTATTAAACCAAATTTATCATTTTCCTTTTGTCGGAAGGCTAGTCCTTTCAAAAAATAGTCGAGACTTTTTGGATCTTTCAATTTTAAGTACGCTAGACCTATGTTATTTGAAATCAAGGCATTAATAGTTGCATTTTTCTCCTTACTTTTTAATTGGTCAGACCGCAATAAAATGTCAAGTGCTTTTTGAGGTTGGTTGGACAAGGTATAAACTGCCGCAATGTTATTTTCCAGAATCAATTTAGAATAGTCATTATTCGCGTATTGCCTTGCTTTTTTGTAGAATTGGAGTGACTTTTCGTAATCAAAGGTTTGTTTTAGTGCAATTCCCAAATTATTGTAAACGCAACTGTAATGGTATTGGTAGTCTTTGTGGGTAGCCGTAATGAATTTTAAAGCCTCAGTATTGACTGCCTCCATATCATAATAATCGCTTTTTTCATTTAGAATTCCAGACATCATCAGCAAGGAATACACCACATTACTGCTGTCTTTACTGTTTTTGAACGCATCGGAAGATTTGTTGAAATAATTAAAAGCAGTGTCTTTTTGCTTCAAATTAAAATAATATTCCCCAAGATTTAAATAAGAATAGGCAATATATAAAGTGTCTTTTTTGGAATCGGCCATCTTTTCGAATTCCTTTAAAACGGTCAGGGCACTATCGGGATAATGGATGTTGTAAAACTCGGCTTTTTCATTGAACGTTTTTAGAATAAGCGAATCTATTGCGGTTTTTTTTGCAAAAGTGTGGACTTGATTGATGCATTCCAGTTTTTGCGCTTCTGATAAATTAGCTGCTTTTGCCTGTTTTATTAAGAGGTTAACTTCGGCTATATCTTGCTTTGATTCAGGTGATGTGGTGTTTTTATTTTGGGTACAGGAAACAATCCATATCAAAATTATAAGGATAAAAAAAAGAGGATAAAATTGGTTAAATTTCATCCCCCTAATTTAGTATTTTTTTATAATCGTGCTACTAAATGTGACTTTTTTTTATGGTTTTTTAGGAGGTATTATTCCGTTTTCCTCGGCATAAGTAGTTAGCGGAGTTTTATTGATACTATCTGCTATTTTTAAATTCACTCCATCATTCTGTTTTTGTGAAGTGGAATTGAGTTCTTCACCATCTATTGTACAGGATACCATCACTAAACCGATAGCTACGAGTGTAGCCAAATTAAATTTGTTTTTCATTGTTTTTAAATTAAATATTAGACATAGGTATGGCTGTTCGAATTTTGAATTCGAATAGTTATTCAGCAATACATTTTATTTTTTTGGGAAGTCTAATGTGTTAAACAGAACTGTTAGAAGGTAACTTCCCGGCTATTTCTACATTCTGTTTGTCCATTAATTACGAACTAGTTTTTGTACATTTGCTTCTAATGCATATCAAAGCAGCAACTTGTTCTGGGACAAAGAACTATTGATTTTGTGTAGGTGTTGGTAAGGATTTCCGTTATTTCCGATACTTCCGATTAATTCCGTTTACTATTTAAATTCTAGGAATGAATACTACTTTTGAAGGTTTTATAACTGCGGTACAACAACACTATGAGGTTTCTAAAAACGGAATTTATTCCTGTTTTTTATGGAATCCTTCACCCGCGCAATTGCGAAATTTATGCTTATTGCTTTTAGAAAATAATTTGTCCAAGACTGACGAAGAAATTTTCAGAGTCTTTTTTCAAGTGCCAGAAGCTGCGCCACTCCGAAGAGCTGTCGAGAATTTTGATATAGAAAAGTTTAAAGCATTAGGAAATTTTTTAAGAGGAAAATCAGTGCGGCCAAATGCAGTGAGTTTAAACTTAATTTCCATTTTAGTAGATTTTCAGCCAAGACCCTTTAATAAATATTTGAAATTAAATACTAATTCTAATGTAGCTGTAGTATCAAAAGAAAAGCAGGATTTTCGAGGTGTCGAAACTTTTTTTTATGGATTATCTGAATCTAAAGAGGGTGAAGCAGTTAAAAGCATTTCCATAAAGCAATTAAGCAGGATAGGAGTAGTTGCAGTTTTATTTTTGGCTTTTGGCTATATCCTAAATAATGCTTTTTTCCCGGAGAAAGAATGTATGCAGTGGCAAAAAGACCATTTTGAAAAGGTAGATTGTAATAGTACAAATCAAGGAATTGCTTCGGTAAACGAAGTAGTACCCATCAATGAAAGGGAAATTAATCTCAAAAAAATTGAAGTAAATAAAGAAACCCTTTTCTTCAAAAATGGAAATCCTCAGGTTTGGTATAGTAAAATTAAAGGGAAGATGTACTATTTTAATGCTAATGGTACTCATCCTGAAACAGGGAAACCTTTGAAACCAATTACGGATTATATGATTAGGAAATATGTTTTGAAGTGATGTTTAATTGTTTCTAACCTTCGAACTTATTTATAATTTGGGATAATTTAGAAATACATTTTAATCCTTTTAATAATTCCTGCCCCAAGGTTGCTTTACCAAATAATTATCACAGCTCGAGCATTCACGGCCTATTTGCCAAGTGAGCGAAAGTTCATGTACGCCTTGGGTATTTCCCATTTGCGACGTATTGATGTCATACGAATAGCCAAAAACAAAACGGTCTAACTGGATGGAACCGAAAATATTTATGGATGTTAATAAATGGCTGTTGTTGCTTTTTCCTTCGGGATTTGTCGCAGCGAGGACTCCAACAATGAAAGGTTTTAATTCTAAAGCGGTTCCAAAATCCAATCGGTTGTATTCGGCTTGTCGCATATAATTGGCAGTAAGCAATACATTCGTTTCATCGGGAAAAAACGAAATTTGACTATCATTCAAACTTAAAGAATAGCCTCCATGAAGACTTAAAAACAGTTCCAATGGAACAGCTGCATAATCCGTAAAGGCAATATTGGGTTTGTTCAAGTGCTTTAAGGAGGCGCCAAACCAAGCTTTATCGCTGTATAATAATATCCCTGAAGAAATATCAAAAAAGCCAATTTGGTCATTGCTCTTCAAAATACTTGGATCTACAGTTCCGCCATTTGTGGAGCCGTCATTGGTATTGATTTGGTCTTCCAATAAAAGGCTGCTGAAATTGAAGTTTTTGTGACCATAACCCGCTTCCATTCCCAATCGAAATCGCCATTCATCGTTGAGATTGACATTATACGAATACACGCCATTGATTTGAAGATAATTATAATTGGTGAAAACTTCCCGCTGATTTAAGATGGTCAAACCCAATCCCATTTCTCTTTCACGCCCAATGGGTGAATTGACAAAAGCATATTCCGTATCTATTCTTCTATTCTCGTTGGGCCATTGCGATCGGTGGATTAGTCCTGTGTATCCTGCAACCAAAGTTCCCGTAAAGGCTGGGTTCAATGATTCGGGGACCAAAAAATATTGGCTAAAGATGGGGTCTTGCGCTTTAACTTCCATAACAGACAGGGAACTTAGCAGTATGTATAAAACAAGTTTTAATTTCATTATTTTAGGGCTTATTTTATTAATACAAAAGGGTGATTTTCTTCAACGATGGTTCCATAAAAAGTTTCACCTTTAACTTTACAGAAGTAATTACCGTTTTCGGCATTGATACCTTTTATTTTTCCATCCCAACCTCTTAAAATGTCGCCAGACTCAGAATAAATCAGGGAACCCCAGGTGTCGTAAACATCTAAATGAACATTTTTCAAAGCCTTGGTCACGGGTCGAAAGGTATCGTTGAGCGTATCATTGTTTGGGGTGAAAGCAGTTGGTACAACCAAAACATAGCCTTTCCCGACAAGGAGAGTGATTTTTTGCACATAGATGCATCCAAAAGGATAGGTGACGGTTTGCGTTACCACATACTCTTTTGGATTAATGAAAGTGTGCACTGGATTGAGTTCCGTAGAAAAGGTTCCATCACCAAAATCCCAAGCTACGCTGATATAATCCCCAGTTGCCGTATTGGTAAATTGTATAGGGTCATTGATGGAATAACTACCATAAGTTGAGTAGAAATAAGAATTGGTATAAAATGAAGGTGTCCCAAGTTTTGGCACATCGACATTGAAGGAATAATTCGATTTGCATCCAATGGCGTCCGTAGCATAAAGAATTACCGTTCCATTTTGATTGGTATTCATCATTTCGTTATTCGTTCCGCTGACCGTTCCGCTAGACCAAACCAATTGATAGGGAGGAACCCCACCCGATACATTGGCCACAAAAGTTTGTTTGACGTACTTGGTTTCACAATTAAAATCAGTTTTGGTAATAACTCCAGTCTTGATGGGAGGAGGTCGGTTGATACTATATTGGGCAGTTTTCACACAACCTCTTGCATCAGTTACTGTAACCAAATAATTTCCTGCAGGAATATTGTTTAAATCCTCGGTTGTAGTTCCATTAGACCAAACATAAGTAAATGGAGGTGTTCCTCCGGAAACTAG
>Ga0105052_10005040_pt1 | contig 14141 bp, 14 predicted proteins | sample FRY03_FD_78094 | JGI IMG/M metagenome (GOLD analysis project Ga0105052, IMG submission 78094) | Freshwater microbial communities from Lake Fryxell liftoff mats and glacier meltwater in Antarctica - FRY-03 | ecosystem: Environmental > Aquatic > Freshwater > Ice > Glacier meltwater ... | reverse complement strand
GATGGTATCGTCGTCCAGGTAGAGAAACTTTGCGATCCGAGCGCAGCTTTCCCCGTCGTCAAGCAGCAGGATCGCATTTGCCCGACGGGCAATACCGTGATCTTCGCGCTGACGGCGCACGCAAGCCTCAAGCTCGATACGGTCTGATGAGGAAAGAAAGCCGGGGCGGATCATAGGCATAGCTGAATCGTTTCAGACCTAGCCGTCAAGACATCAAATTCGGCTTCTGCAGGACTCGGAGTATACAAAACCAGTTTCAACCAAAACCAATAAAACTTAGCGCCGGATCATGCAAAATTCTGTTTGCTATTTTGTCAGGGCATGGGCTTGATACAGGGAGACCAAGGGCGCGTGGCCTGCTTTACGCCGCATCGGGCGGGCACGCATCAACCCAACACGCAAAGACCGCGGCGGATATTTACATGACGGATATAGCGTTTCACCTGAACGGAACGCCGGTTTGCCTTTCGGATGTGCCGCCGACGCAAACTCTGCTGGATTGGCTGCGTGACGAACGCGCCCTGACCGGCACCAAAGAAGGCTGCAACGAAGGCGATTGCGGTGCCTGCACTGTGATGGTGACGGATGGTGATGGCCCACATGCACTGAACGCCTGCATCTTGTTCCTGCCGCAACTGCACGGCAAATCGGTCCGCACCGTCGAAGGGCTGACCGCCCCCGATGGCACACCCCACCCCGTGCAAACCGCAATGGTGACCCATCACGGCTCGCAATGCGGCTTTTGCACCCCCGGTTTTGTCGTCTCGATGGTTGCCGCCCATGCCGTTGGCCGCACCGACCATGACACAGTGCTTGCAGGCAACCTCTGTCGCTGCACAGGCTACGCGCCCATCATCCGCGCGGCCGAGGCTGCCTCATCCGCAGCAATCCCAGAATGGCTAACCCAAGAAACCAACCCCGCCTTTTTCTGTTCACAAATATCCTCGGGGGGGGAGGGTTTGCCCAGCAAACCCGCTGGGGGGGCAGACAGCCCCCCCTCCTTGGCCCACCGCCCGACCACCACCGACGAACTCGCCACATGGTACACCGCCAACCCCGATGCGGCCCTGATCGCAGGCGCCACCGATGTCGGCCTTTGGGTTACCAAACAATTGCGCGATTTGGGCAAAGTCGCGTTTCTGGGCGGCATTGCTGACCTTAAAACCATCCACAAAACCGAAACAAGCTTGCACGTCGGCGCTGGTGTGACCATCAACGCGCTCATGGCCGCCGTAACCCCAACTCTGCCCTCATTTGCCGAACTTCTGCGCCGCTATGCTAGCGATCAAATCCGCAACGCGGCCACCATCGGCGGCAATATTGCCAATGGCTCGCCCATCGGTGACGCCCCGCCTGCGCTGATCGCCCTTGGGGCAACCTTGCACCTTCGGATGGGTGACACCCGCCGCGAAATGGCGCTGGAAGATTTCTTTCTGGACTACGGCAAACAAGACCGCCTGCCCGGCGAATTTGTTGAGGCCGTGAGTTTTTCCAACCATGCCCCCGCCTTGCGCTGCTACAAACTCTCAAAACGCTTTGACCAAGATATCTCGGCCGTATGTGGCGGGTTCAACATATCAGTTGAAAGCGGCACCGTAACCTCCGCCCGCATCGCCTTTGGCGGCATGGCAGGCACCCCAAAACGCAGCGCGGGTGCCGAGGCTGCCTTGCTGGGAAAACCTTGGACATTGGACACTGTCACTGCGGCCCGCGACGCTTTGCAATCCGACTTTGCCCCGCTAAGCGATATGCGCGCCAGCGCGCAGTACCGCAGCCTTACGGCGGGTAATATGCTGATCCGCTATTTCCATGACCTAGCAGGCACCCCGGTCGATCTGATGGAGGTAAGCGCATGAGCATTGGCGCCCCCCTGCCCCATGATGCGGCCCCTTTGCATGTGACGGGGTCGGCTCGCTATGTCGATGATATCCCCTTGCCCGCAAGCGCGCTGCATCTGGCCTTTGGCCTATCAACGCTCGCCCATGGCGATATCACAGCGATAGACCTGTCCGCGGTGCGCTCGGCCCCCGGCGTGGTGCGCGCCTATGCGTCTGATGATTTTGACCATATGCCCGATTGTTCACCTTCCGCGCAGGATGAGCCTCTGTTGGCCACTGGCCGCGTGCATTACATCGGCCAGCCGGTGTTTTTGGTTGTCGCAACCAGCCATTTGGCGGCACGCAAAGCGGCACGCTTGGCGAAAATAGACTATTTACCCTTGCCTGCGATCCTGACAGTCGATGACGCGCTTGCCGCCAATACTCGATTTGAAAATGGCCCTGTGGTCTGGACCAAGGGTGATGCAAACGCAGGGCTTGCAAGCGCCCCCCGCGTGGTGACAGGCGAGATGGAGGTTGGCGGCCAAGAGCATTTTTACCTCGAAGGCCAAATCGCCGCTGCCATCCCGCAAGAAGGCGGCGATATGCTGATCCATTCCTCGACCCAGCACCCGACCGAAATTCAGCACAAAGTGGCACATGCATTGCATAAGCCTATGCACGCCGTGCGGGTGGAAACCCGGCGGATGGGTGGTGGCTTTGGCGGCAAGGAAAGCCAAGGCAACGCGCTTGCGATTGCTTGTGCGATTGCGGCGCGCGACACAGACCGCCCGTGCAAAATGCGCTATGACCGTGACGATGACATGATGATCACCGGCAAGCGCCATGACCTGCGTATCCGCTACCGCGCCGGGTTTGACGGGTCAGGGCGGGTAGTCGCGGTGGAATTCACCCATCTGTTTCGCTGCGGCTGGGCGCTGGACCTGTCGATCCCGGTGGCCGACCGTGCGATGCTGCATTCTGACAATTGCTATCACCTGACCGATGTGCGGATTGAAAGCCACCGGTTGCGTACCAACACCCAAAGTGCCACCGCCTTTCGCGGCTTTGGCGGGCCGCAAGGCATAGTGGGGATTGAGCGGGTGATGGATCATATCGCTTTTGATCTGGGGCTGGACCCCTTGGCAGTGCGGCGCGTGAATTTTTATGCCGGGATGGTGGACAGGCCGGGGGGCCGTTTGCCCCCCCCCATCACTCCCAAAGAACCGGGGGGCTGTCTGCCCCCCGGACCCTCCGAGGATATTTGTGAACAGAAAAAACTGCAGACCACGCCATTTCATATGCCGGTTGAGGATTTTATTGGGGATAAGATTGTCGCGGCCTTGGAGGCGAGTGCTGGGTACGGCACGCGGCGGGCAGCGATTGCGGCGTGGAATGCGGGCAGCCCTTTGTTGAAACGCGGCATCGCGTTGACGCCGGTGAAATTTGGGATTTCCTTTACGCTGACCCATTTGAACCAAGCCGGCGCTTTGGTGCATGTTTATCAAGACGGGTCGATCCATTTGAACCATGGTGGCACGGAAATGGGCCAAGGCTTGTTTCAAAAGGTGGCGCAAGTGGCGGCGGGGGTGTTTGGCGTGGCGGTTGATCTGGTAAAGATCACCGCGACCGATACGGCCAAGGTGCCCAATACTAGCGCGACTGCGGCATCCTCGGGGTCTGACTTGAACGGGATGGCGGCGCAGGTGGCTTGCGTGACAATCCGCGACCGGATGGCGGCGCATTTGGCGAAAAAGCATCAAACGCAGGCAAAGGATGTGCAGTTTTCAGGTGGGCGCGTGGTGGTTGGCGGGGCAGACTACAGCTTTGCCGAGGCGGCAGCCCTTTGTTACGGCGCAAGGATTTCGCTGTCATCCACCGGATTTTATGCCACCCCCAAGATCACTTGGGATCGGGCTGCGGGCCGGGGGCGGCCGTTCTTGTATTTCGCTTACGGTGCGGCGGTGACCGAAGTCGTGATTGACACGCTGACCGGCGAAAACCGCATTTTGCGCGTTGATTTACTGCATGACACAGGTGCCAGCCTGAACCCTGCATTAGACATTGGCCAAATCGAAGGCGCTTATGTGCAAGGGGCGGGTTGGTTGACGATGGAGGAGTTGGTTTGGGATGACAAAGGCGCGTTGCGCACCCATGCGCCCAGCACGTATAAAATCCCTGCCTGTTCAGACCGGCCACCCATTTTCAACGTAGCCTTGTGGGGACGCGACAACCCTGAGGCCACGGTGGGCAAATCCAAAGCCGTGGGTGAGCCACCCTTGATGCTGGGAATATCGGCGCTGATGGCCTTGTCTGATGCGGTGGCGGCTTGTGGCGATGGGACCGTCTATCCCGCACTGGATGCCCCTGCCACGCCGGAACGGATTTTGGCCGCTGTGCAAAGGCAAGGCAATGTTTGATACGGTTGCGGTCCGCGCTGCCATCACCGCCCATGGCCCCATCGCACGAGTGGTGATCGCCGCCGTTGCAGGCTCATCCCCGCGAGAGGTTGGGACGGCGATGCTGGTTTGGCCGCAGGGCCAATCGGGCACAATCGGCGGTGGGGCACTGGAATTTCAAGCCGTTGCCCGCGCGCGGGAGATGTTGGTGACGGGTACCGCTCAGCGCCTGACGCGTGCGCCGTTGGGGCCAAGCCTAGGCCAATGCTGCGGCGGTGTGGTAACCTTGCTGACTGAAGTGTTCGATGCGGCAAACCTGCCGGGCGACGAGATCTTTGCCCGCGCAGTTGAAGGCACAGCGATGCCGCTGGCCGTGTCGCGCCTGTTGGCGCAAGCCCGCAGTCAAGGGCGTGCGCCCGAAGCCTGCCTTGTGCAAGGCTGGATGGTGGAACCGATTGCCAAACCGACCCGCCATTTGTGGGTTTGGGGGGCCGGGCATGTGGGCCGCGCGTTGGTCCACACATTGGCCGCTTTGCCCGATCTTGCCATAACTTGGGTCGATGTGGCTGCTGACCGCTTTCCTGACGGTATCCCAGAGGGTGTAACCATGTTGCCTGCCGCAGATCCTGCCCGCCTGTTGCCACACGCCCCGCAAGACGCCGAACATTTGATCCTGACCTATTCCCACCAGCTGGATTTGGCGCTGTGCCATGCCGCCTTGACCCATGGCTTTGCCCAATGCGGGCTGATCGGATCCAAAACCAAATGGGCAAGGTTTCGCACGCGCCTTGCAGCTCTTGGCCACAGCACCCAAAGCATTGCGCGGATCACCTGCCCCATCGGCGACCCTAGCTTTGGCAAGCATCCGCACGCGATTGCCATCGGGGTTGCCGCCCAAATCTTGCGCCCCGCGTCCCTTAATTCCCAAGAAAAGGCCACCGTATGACCCTTGAGCTGTTGCGCATAGACGGTGTCACCAAGGCCTATCCCGGCGTGGTGGCCAACGCGGATGTGTCCTTTGCCATCTCCAAAGGCGAAATCCATGCGCTGCTCGGTGAAAACGGCGCGGGCAAATCCACCTTGGTCAAGATGATTTACGGGCTGGTCAAACCCGACAGCGGCACGATGCTGCTGCACGGCCAACCCTATGCGCCCACGCAGCCCAGTGCGGCGCGCAGTGCCGGGGTGGCGATGGTGTTCCAGCATTTCAGCCTGTTTGAGGCGCTGAATGTCGCGGAAAACGTTGCTCTGGGGATGGAAAACCCACCGCCCTTGCGCCTGCTGGCCGATAAAATCCATGCGGTTTCAACCGAATACGGCCTGCCTTTGGACTCCACGCGCCGGGTTGGGGATTTGTCGGCAGGCGAACGCCAGCGGGTGGAAATCGTGCGCTGCTTGCTGCAAGATCCCAAACTGCTGATAATGGACGAACCCACCAGCGTGCTAACCCCGCAAGAGGTAGAAATCCTGTTCCAAACCCTGCGCCAACTGGCGGCTGAGGGTACTGCGATTTTGTACATCAGCCACAAGCTAGAGGAAATTCGCAGCCTCTGTGATGAGGCGACGATTTTGCGGCGCGGCCGCGTCGTGGGTACTTGCACCCCGCGCGATGTGCAGGCCCGCGAGATGGCGGAAATGATGGTGGGCGCAGTGCTGACCCCCCCGGCCCGCGCCGCCCGCAAAGATTGGGGCGATGCCCATGCGGCATTAGAGGTGTCGGGGCTGAACGCAGACTCGCCCATCCAATTTGGTACATCTCTGAAAGATATAAGCTTTTCAGTGCAGCGCGGTGAGGTGCTGGGCATCGCAGGCGTGGCAGGCAATGGGCAAGATGAGCTGCTGCTGGCCTTGTCGGGCGAATTGCGGTCTGCGCCGGGGATGGTGAAATGCTTTGGCGCGCCCATTGGCGACACCTCTGCGAATGCGCGGCGTGCCATGGGCTTTGTCGCGGCTCCCGAGGACCGCTTGGGCCATGCCGCAGCCCCGGATATGAGCCTTGTGGAAAATGCGTTGCTGTCAGGCGCGGTACGCAAAAATCTAACCCGCAAAGGGTTTATCGATTGGCCCAAAACCAAGGTTTGGGCCGAGGAGGTGGTCGCCCAATATGACGTGCGCACCCCCGGCACTTGGGTCGCCGCCCGCGCGCTTTCGGGCGGGAACTTGCAGAAATTCCTGATCGGACGAGAGTTAAGCCAAGCCCCAGAGGTGGTGATCATCAACCAACCCACATGGGGCGTGGATGCCGCTGCCGCCGCCTTTATCCGCCAAGAGATTTTGAACCGTGCCCAAGACGGCGCCGCCGTGGTGGTGATCAGCCAAGATCTGGATGATCTGCTAGAAGTGTCCGACCGCTTTGCGGCTTTGAACGAAGGGCGGCTAACCCCAACCCGCCCGACCGAAGGGCTGACGGTGGATGAGATTGGCTTGATGATGGGCGGCGCGCATGGGATGGAGGTAGCACATCATGGATAGGCTTTTGCAAGGTTTGACCCGTCGGGAGTGCGGTTGGGTCGGTTTAGGTATTTGGACCAAGATGAAATCAGGCGGCGGTTTGGGGGTGGCATATGTTGATTCTTGAAAAGCGCCCGTCGCCGTCGCAGTTTTGGACCTATACCACACCGATTTTGGCGGTGATCTTGACTATGATCGCCGGCGGCGCGTTGTTTGCGCTGCTCGGCAAAGACCCGGTTGTGGCCATTCGCACAATCTTTTGGGACCCGCTGTTTGGCGAGTTTGCCTTTTATCTGCGGGGGCAATTGCTGGTCAAAGCCGGACCGCTGATCTTGATCGCGGTCGGGCTGTCACTGGGGTTTCGCGCAGGCATCTGGAACATCGGGGCCGAAGGGCAGTATATCATCGGGGCGATTTTTGGGGCGGGCGTGGGTTTGGCGGTGTTTCCGACCGAAAGCCGCTGGATTTTTCCGGTGATGATTGCGGCTGGGGCTTTTGGCGGTTGGCTTTGGGCGATGATCCCTGCGATCTTGAAAACCCGGTTCAATACCAATGAGATTTTGGTGTCGCTGATGCTGGTTTATGTGGCGCAGACCATTCTGTCCAAGGCGGCAACCGGCTTTTTGCGCAACCCGCAAGGCATGGGGTTTCCGGGCAGTCGCAATTTTTCCAGCTATCCGGCGGCGCGCAATGTGGAATTGATTTCAGGGACTGGGATGCATTGGGGCGTGGTTGCGGCGTTTATCGCGGTGATCGCGGCCTATGTTTTGCTGCAACGCCATATCCTTGGGTTTCAGATCAAGCTGGCTGGGCAAGCGCCACGGGCGGCGCGGTTTGCAGGCGTGCCGCCCACGCGTTTGGTGGTGATGTGCATGGGCATTTCGGGCGCTTTGGCAGGGCTTGCGGGGATGTTTGAAGTGTCGGGGCCAGCCGGCCAAATCAGCATCGATTTCGCCTCGGGCTATGGGTTCACCGCGATTATTGTGGCCTTTTTGGGCCGGTTAAACCCGCTGGGCATACTGCTTGCCGGGCTGGTCATGGCGCTGACCTATGTGGGCGGCGAGATGGCCTCAACCAACCTTGGGCTGCCCTCGGCGGCGGTCCAAGCGTTTCAGGGTATGCTGTTGTTTTTCTTGTTGGCGGTGGATCTTTTGTCCAACTACCGGATCAGGTTTATGAAAGGGAGGGCTGCGTGATGGATTTTGGCGGTATCAATCCGGCGGTTCTGGTGGCGTCGCTTATGGTGGCATCGGTCCCGATCATGCTGGCGGCAATTGGCGAATTGGTGGTTGAAAAGGCCGGCGTTCTGAACCTCGGGGTTGAGGGGATGATGATCATGGGCGCGATTTGCGGCTTTATCAGTGCCGTGCAAACCGGCAGCCCGGTGTTGGGGTTTATCGGCGGTGCTGTGGGGGCGGCGGCATTGGCCTTGGTGTTTGCGGTGTTGACCCAAGTGTTGCAGGCAAATCAGGTGGCCACGGGGTTGGCGCTGACGCTGTTTGGGCTGGGGCTGTCCAGCTTGATGGGCCAAGGCTATGTCGGCATCAAACCACCCTTGACCGGGCAAGTGCCGTTTGGCCCCTTGGCCGATATCCCTGTGTTGGGGCGTATTTTGTTCAGCCATGACCCGATGGTTTATGTGTCCATCGCCATTATCGCCGCCGTTTGGGCCGTGCTAAAATTCAGCCGCATGGGATTGATTTTGCGCGCCGTGGGCGAAAACCACGATGCGGCCCATTCGCTGGGTTATAAGGTCACGCGCATTCGCATTTTGGCTATTTTGTTTGGGGGTGCGATGGCGGGGCTTGGCGGCGCCTACCTTAGCCTTGTGCGGGTGCCGCAATGGACTGATGGAATCACCGCAGGGGCCGGCTGGATCGCGCTAGCAATTGTGGTTTTTGCCAGCTGGAAACCGTGGCGCGTGTTGCTCGGAGCCTATCTTTTTGGCGGAATTTCGGTGTTGCAGCTTAATCTTCAGGCTGCGGGCGCTCGGATACCGGTCGAGTACTTGTCGATGTCGCCTTATCTGATAACCATTCTAGTGTTGGTCATCATGTCGTCGGGCAAAGGGCGCGCCTCTATGAACGCCCCGGCGGCCTTGGGCCAGAATTTTCATACCGCCCGCTGACGGGGGGCCAAATCTAACCGGGCCCAAAAAAGGGTCCATCCAACCGGGAGACGATAATGAACCGTAGAACTTTGATGGCCACCGCTGCTTTGGGCTTGGGCCTCGCATTTGGGGGCAGCGCAGATGCCGCAGGGATGGACAAGGTCAAAGCGTGCTTTGTCTATGTTGGCCCGGTCGGCGATGGCGGCTGGACCTATCAGCATGACCAAGGCCGTCTGGCCGTGATTGAAGCCTTTGGCGATAAGGTTGATGCCAGCACATTCCAAGAGAACGTGCCAGAGGGTGCCGATGCCGAACGCGTGCTGACGCAGATGGCGCTGTCGGGCTGCAATATCATTTTCACAACATCCTTTGGCTATATGGATGCGACCAATGCCGTCGCCGCCAAGTTCCCAGATGTGAAATTTGAACATGCGACCGGCTACAAGCGTGACAGTGACAACGTGTCGACCTATGGCGCGCGTTTTTATGAAGGCCGCGCTGTGATTGGCACAATCGCAGGCCGGATGACCAAATCTAACAAGATCGGCTACATCGCGTCCTTCCCGATCCCCGAGGTAATTCGCGGCATCAACTCGACCTTTTTGCATGCCAAAAAGGTTAACCCTGATGTGACATTGTCGGTGGTCTGGGCCTATACATGGTTTGACCCGGCGAAAGAGGCCGATGCGGCCAAGGCGCTGATTGAGCAAGGCGTGGATGTGATCGTGCAGCACACCGATTCCACTGCGCCACTGGCTGAAGCAGCCAAAACTGCGCGCGTTATCGGCTTTGGTCAAGCATCTGATATGGCGGCGTATAAGCCAAGCCCACGCGTGTCCTCGATCATCGACAACTGGGCACCTTACTACGTCAAGCGCGTCGGTGCACTGTTGGATGGCAGCTATGCGCAAGTTGACAGCTGGGAAGGCATCAGTGCCGGCGAAGTGGAGATCGGTGAGATCACCGATGCCGTTCCTGCAGAGGTGAAGGCCGAAGCCGAAGCCTTGCGTGACGCGATTGGGGCTGGCACCTACCACCCGTTTACCGGCCCGATCAACAAGCAAGACGGCACAGCCTGGTTGGCGGATGGTGCGACGGCGCCCGATGGCGATTTGCTGGGTATGAACTTCTATGTTGAAGGGATTGTGGGCGATATTCCACAGTAACACTTGAGGGGACAGGCTGGGGGGCTGCTTGCCCCCCAAAAGGGTTTGCATATTGGCAAACCCTTCCCCCCGAGAATATTTTCGAACAGAAAAAGAGAGCGCCGGGCGTGGGGACGTGTTTGGCGCTTTTGGTTTTAAGGCGATTTGAGTTTGGTAATGGGCTGATATGGATTTCGATTTTTTGATCATTGGCGGCGGGATTGCCGGGGTGTCTTGTGCGGCTCGGCTGTCGGGTGAAGGCACGGTTTTGCTGTTAGAGACGGAATCTGCGCTGGCGCATCACGCCTCCGGGCGATCAGCGGCCTTGTATGAGCCGCGCTATGGGCCGGCGCCAGTGGTGGCCCTGTCCATGGCATCGGGCGATTACTTCCGTGGGGCGGCGGGGGTGTTAAGCCCGCGTGGGATGATGATTATCGGCAAGGCGGAAGAGGCCACGCAGTTTGAGGCTGATGCCGCCAGCATGAACCTTGTGCCGATCGATTTTGAGCAGGCCCGCGCGATTGTGCCGATCCTGAACCGTGACACAGTTGCCCATGTTGCTTTCGCCGACCATGCTTGGGATATCGACACCGATCTGTTGTTGCAAGGTTTTGCCCGGAAGGCACGGAGTCAAGGTGCCCAGATTGTGACCAAAATTCCGGTGACGGCGATTGCGCGTGAGAGTTCTGGCTGGCGCGTGACCACGCCGCACGGCAGCCATACCGCGCAGATTTTGATAAATGCATCGGGTCCTTGGGCCGATGTGGTGGCCGAAATGGCCGGGGTGGCGCCTTTGGGGTTTACGCCCTTGCGTCGGTCCATGGCGCGGATCCCTGCGCCTGTGGGCCACGATGTCAGCCGCTGGCCAATGATCTTTGGCGCGGGCGAGACATGGTATTCCAAACCAGACGCAGGCGCACTGATCGTCTCGCCAGCTGAGGAGCATCTGACCACGCCACATGACGCTTTTGCCGATGACATGGTGCTGGCCGAAGGGCTTGCGCGCTATGAAGAAATGGTGACCGAGCCTGTCACCCGGATGCTGGCCAATTGGGCCGGTCTGCGTACGTTTTCACCCGACCGCGTGCCTGTGATCGGGTTCGACCGTCATACGCCGGGCTTCTTTTGGTTGGCGGGGCAAGGGGGATATGGCTTTCAATCCGCCCCCGCTGCATCACAGCTGGCGGCCGATCTGCTGACGGGCGCGGATAGCGTCATTGACCCCGAAGTCATTGCCCGCCTATCTCCCCACCGCTTTAGATGACCGACCCCGCCCGCCGCATTGCGCCAGCTGCCGAGCGTAACCTTGCGCCAATATTGCATGCCTTGCAGCATCACGCGCCCAGCCATGGCCGCGCCTTGGAAATTGCCAGCGGCAGCGGCCAGCAGATCATACACTTTGCCAAGGCGCGTCCGGGGCTGACATGGCAAGCCTCGGATCTTGATCCGGAAAACCTTGCGTCCATCGCCGCTTGGGCGCAGTTTGCCCCGGCACCCAATCTGTTGCCGCCAATTGTTCTGGACGGCGCACAGCCGGGTTGGGCGCAGGGCCATGCAGGGCAATCCTTGATCCTTATGGTCAATGTCTTGCATCTAATATCCACCCCTGCGGCTGCTACCCTTTTGCACGAATGCAGCACTGCCTTGGCCCCAAACGGTCGGCTGCTGATCTATGGCCCGTTCTTGCGCGCTGGCCGCGCCACCAGCCCCGGTGACGCGCAGTTTGACGCTGATTTGCGCGCCCGCGACCCGGCGATTGGGTATAAAGACCTGACATGGGTGCAGGCGGAACTGGCCACCCACGGCCTGCGCCTGCAGATTGAGGATATGCCCGCCAACAACCTGATGTTGATCGCGCAAATTCCCTAATACCAAGGCCGCCCTTCGGCACGTTCACACCACACAGCCCGATTGCAGGGTGACAAGCCAAGGCCCGGCTGGCACATTGGCCTTTGGGTCTGTTTGGCGGGGCGGCATAGTGCGGATATTGGGCGGACTAATGATTGCGGCATCCGTGTTGGTGGGCTGCGGTTCAAAACAGTACCAACAGCGCCACCGCGAAGGCCTTGCCCCCAGTGCCCCCATAGCCACCGTAAACCCACCGCAATTCAGCGATGCCAAACCGCATGACTGGAACGGCCGCTCTCCCGACGGCTACAGCGTGCATGGCATCGACGCCTCGCGTTGGCAGGGTGAGATTGATTGGAAAACCGCCCAAGCAAACGGCGTCTCCTTTGCGATTTTCAAGGCGACCGAGGGCGGCGACATCATCGACCCTGCCTTTGACACCTATTGGAAAGGCGCTGGTGCCGCCGGCATTCCGCGCGGCGCCTATCACTTTTTCTACTTCTGCCGCCCCGCAATTGAACAAGCCCGCTGGTTCATCCGCCACGTGCCGCGCAGTCCCGGTGCCTTGCCCCCGGTGCTGGATATGGAGTGGAACGCCCACTCCCCCACCTGCACCAAGCGCCCCGATGCCGCCCATGTCCGCCGAGAGGCCAATATTTTTATGGATGCGCTGGAACGCCACTATGGCCAGCGCCCCATTCTCTATACCACCGTCGATTTTTTCACCGACAATCAGATGGGTCGCCTTACGGGCTATGACTTCTGGCTGCGCTCGGTTGCGGGACATCCGTCAAAGGTCTATCCCGGCCAGCCGTGGCGGTTTTGGCAATACAGCGGCACAGGGTTGGTGCCCGGGATCAAGGGCAAGGTGGATCTGAACGCTTTTGGCGGCTCACGCAGTGATTGGCAAAACTGGTTGGCCAGCCGCGCGCGGTAACCCAGTCGCACGCATCCCCCCTTACCCAAGACGATCTGCGCCAAGACCATCTGAAGCGTCATCCGGTCCTCCAAGCGGTGGCCAAAGCAGGCTTTGCTTCTCGCTTGCATGCCGATTGGAACATTTCTGTTGTCGCGTTCAAAGGGTACGCACGAAAGGCATCATTTTTCAGCCTGTGGTCGAAAAAACTGTTGCATTTTTGGTTAGCTATTGAGTTGACACAAAAATTTCTAACGCTTGGCAAAATTCACTACACATTAAATATCTTTCGATACTAGGGGCTGTTGACGTTCACCGGATTTGAATGATTGTTGCCGCAATTGAGATGAAAGCTTTGAAGCTCTGGTCTGTCTTGCACGAGCGCATGGCTATGCCTCTGTTTTCCTTCAACTTGACAAAGTAGTTTTCGATCAGGTGCCGCCATTTGTAGGTTTCCCTGTCGAACGTTGCGGGAAATTTCCGATTGGTTTTGGGCGGTATGACCGGGATGATATCACGTTCCAGCAGGTCGTTGGGCAACCAATCCGCATCGAAAGCCCGGTCCGCCAGCAAATGCCCGGCGGTGAGGCCGCAGATCAACGTATCGGTCTCACGCAGGTCGTGGGCCTGTCCGGGCATGAGGCAGAAATCGACGAGGTTGCCGAGCGCGTCTGTCAGAGCCAGTATCTTGTTCGTTATACCGCCACGAGAACGTCCGATGGCTTGGCAAAGAATCCCCCTTTTGCGCCCTGACCCAAGCGGTGGACTTTCACGATCGTGCCGTCAATCATTGCGTACTCCAAATCTGCGTCTGAAGATAACTCTTTGAACATCCGATGGAAAACATCCGCGCTAACCCATCTGCGGAACCGCTTGAACACGCTGTTCCATTTGCCAAATTCGACCGGCAGTTCACGCCACTGCGCCCCGGTGCGGACGATCCACAGGACCGCTTCTACGAACAAGCGGGGATCACGCCCAGTCTGCCCCGGATCGGCAATCTTCCCAAGACAATACGGTTCGATGATGGCCCATTGCGCATCGGTCAAAACTCTTCGGGTCAAGGCTGCTCTCCTCTGTTTGCAACCTTGAATCAGAAGTCAGGTGATTTGGGAATCATGAACGTCAACAGCCCCTAATAATATAAATAGTTATGGCCTCTGGTCACCTCATCAATCAGCTTGCTCTGGCACCGACGCAATTGGATCTGCCTGTGCCTATGCCTATGCCTGTGCCTGTGCTGAAAATTTGTATGCGGCGGCAACGCCCCATTAAGTTTCGGGTTGCTTTCAGGCGTTTTGTGGTTGGGGCGCATGCCCATGAGCTCACCGAGGAGTCCCGGACGAGGTCATTGTGAGGCGATTGCCGGTTGGGCATAGGCCCAAGGCATCAGCGCATCGATGTCCTTGTCGAGGTGGCCGTTGGCCAGGCTGGTGAACAGATCGCGTAAGTAGG